>ERZ837380.1092-NODE-1092-length-36950-cov-4.314623_pt1 | contig 36950 bp, 22 predicted proteins | sample MGYA00519685_ERZ837380 | MGnify/ENA primary metagenome ERZ837380 (study PRJEB31850, sample SAMEA3708817) | human gut metagenome | biome: human gut; feature: human-associated habitat; material: faeces | place: China | collected 2014 ...
CCACCTGCTGCACTAAATAAATGCTTATAGGTCTCATTAACCATAGGAGCAAATGTATACTGAACATTCCATAGCTTCTCCTCCGCTGGTCCACCATTCGTATGACACGAAGCATTAGCATCTATAACAGTAAAATGAATACAAGTACCATCAGATAAGAACACGTCTACTAATTGACCACCTATATCTTCATTGCTTTCCCAACCTGGAAATCCTGGTGTTCCAGTCTTTGGACTATGATAAAAGAACTCCTGGATTGCAGTTCCATAGAACTGATTATCATTATCATCTGTTATTATATCCAATTCAGTAGTTGAATCTCTACTTGCAGTAAACCCCATAAACGAATTCATAGAATGATATATTGTATAATAATAAGAAAAAGCTGGTTCTTCTATCGCTTGGGGATCATCTCTCTCCATATCACCATCATATGTAGAATATACATAAGCAAGTACCCCGTTAGCCCATCCTCCAATATCTCGTATTTTCACATTGTATGGTATATAGCAATCATAGTAATCCGCACCTTCTATCGAAGTAGGTAACTTACTATCACCATAAGGGTTATCAGTAGCATTCCCATCATTATCATAATTAACAGCTAATACATCGTTACTTGCACTCAGTAACACCAGTACACCTATCAATATGCAATATAATATTTTCTTTGTATTTTTAAATACTTTATAGTACATTTAGAACCCTCTTGCATATATTACATTGTAATCTCCTACTTTAATCTGAATAGAATAATTTGTATAGATAGTAAATCCCTCTGTCTCTCCTACTTTATGATCCAGTACATCAGTTTCCTCACCTAAAAACTCGGTTCCTGTAAAATCCATTACAACAATCTCTTTACTCTCCATACCACCATTAACATCATACCCCATTATTTCAACCATATCACCTGCAAAACCAATAATACTTAACCCTGGGTACACACTAATCATATCAGCACCCATAGCTTTCCGACCATCATAATTTATTTTAGATTCTATAGCTGAGCTTACCCTATCACATGTTCCCTCATCTCTTAACCTAATCACTTCAGATTCTGGAATTTTCTCAAGCATATCAAATACATCAGTATATGTCTCTTGAATAGCCCTTATTACATCTTTAAGACCTTCCAAGTCGTTACCTTTATAATACGAATCTATATCGTCTATATTGTATGTATCTTTATTATAAATACAACTAGGAGTCCAAAAAGTACTTTTCTGGGATTCGTCTACAACTTTATTCTCTTTCTCATCATTAGTACCCACTTCTGAACTACCCTCATCCGTATCCTCTTCTGAACCTCCAACTTGACTTGTAGTACCACTCCATTCAGACTTTTTATCTTTTTCAGTACCACTATATACAATATTATAAGCAATATTAGCAAGAAGAACTACCCCTACTACAACTATCAAACCTATACCAATCTTAGATAATTTCTTAAAATTCATAATGTCACCCCCACTATCGGAATTTACCCATTATAGAGAAATCTATTCATTAAACAAAACCAATTAAAAAGGAGTACCTAAATTAAGTACTCCTTTGTTTTTAATCATTACTTATTCATCTAATGAGATAAAGTCACACACTTCCAAATCAGCATATACAGGAATCTCAGGGAACGCTTTATTGAATCGGCAAGGCATACTAAGAATTTTCATTCTGTTATTCATCAAATCCTGAGTTGTAGCCCATAATGCAAAGATAATATCAGGTGTTCTAAGTACTTCAGAAGAACCTCCACCAGAAGTACGCATATCCATATCTTCCGTATTACCCTTGTTTACTAACGTGTTGAATGTCTCCTGCTTGTACTGACCTGGTGATAATACTGCTACATTATTAGCCTTACAGTACGCCAATAACCTCTGATAAGCCTCTGCTACCCTTTCTCGCTCATTCTTTCCAGTTGCACTTCCAATCAACTGTAAGTAGTCAATAATAACCATCTTACTATTATTAGATTTTACAGAAGTATCTATATCCTCAATAAATGTCTCAACCTCAAAAGGTCTATCAACATAATCAATATTACCATATTCAGGATTACTAGCAAGATCCAACTTACTAGAAAGCTCTAATTCCCTTAACTCATTGCTAGGGAAATTATCACGCAGAATTACATCCTGGCTTACCCCATATTTCCTGTATCTTGCATCAGCATCTTGATTATAGGTGTAATCAAAATGAATAGCCCTCATCTGGGCTGTCCAAGCTTCCTTACCACCCTCCTGTGCCCACACTGTAACATTATTACCATACTTAACAGCAGTCGTATGACAGATTCTTGCACACATCTTAGTCTTTCCTGCCTTAGGAGGTGCTAATACCTGTATAAAAGTACCAGTGTATATTCCACCATATATTTTATTTAAAGCTTCCAGATTTCCATAGTCACTAATTTTATAGGATTTCTTACCATCTTCCTTTTCATCCATAAGGACTTCCTTCATGGTAACAAACCCTGCACCTGCATTCATGTTTACTAACCCTTCAATTTCTGCAAGTCTTTTCCTTACAAAATTGTAACTATCCTCAAATCCAATCAGCTTCTTTCTTCCTACGTTTAAACCATCCCCAAGTATCATAGCACTCTGAGCGTAGACTTTAGCTGCCTCTACAGCTTTAAACTCAATCAGATATTTCTCAAAGCAGAGATCAAACTCTTCCTGAGTCATATCATCCATACCACAAAGACGATTAAAATGTTTTACTACACCTGAAATATACCCTAAATCTTCCTGACCATCAATTTCGCCATAGGCATGAATGTCTATATAACTTTTAGCCTTTTCAAGTATATTTCTATTCCTGTACAGATACAACTGCAAGAACTCATCATCAATATTAATACGTCTAACCTTGTCACGATAGTTATATAACACCTGAAAAATAATATAATTTTCGTCCCTAAATAATCTAGGATTAGTTATACTCAACAGCTTTCCAAGAGCATACATATTAATACTCTTCTTACCCACCATAGCAGATATAATTTGATCTGAATACACCCTCAGCTTCTCTGATGAAGTTAATACGTCATCATCAGAGTCTTCCATTTCAATATCACCAGTAGGGGCATCACTTAATGCTTTTACTTCTGAGGGTTTCTTACCATCTGTACTTACCTTTGTTTTAGATACCTTCCTCGGAGCCTTTGGAGTATCATCTTCCAGAGAAAAATCACCAAGGTCTACAGTATCCATTTCTACTACAACTTCTGTACTATTCTCATCAACAACATCAGCATTTTCTGTATTTTCATTTATATCTAAAGTATACGTTTCAGACATAAGTTACCACCTTTCAGGTGGATACTCAACATTACTGCTGAGTATCCCCTACATAATATCTACCTTCCTGGAACGCATCAAGATCACCTACAATATTCTTGTATGGTCTCATTCTGTCAAGATAGTAATTTGGCTCTGGAGTAAGCTTATACAAATCCATAATACCGAATAAAGCATAGTAATCTGCCCAAACTTTCTCACCTTTAAGTACCTTAGCCCTTGATCGTCTACCCCTTGTTGGGATGCTTGCTGTCTCTACAAGACCAAACCTTGTTTTATTTCCACTATTATCAGCAAACATAATGTACTCTGGCATATCCTCTTCATTTATTACATCAAGAAGCTTATCATATACTTCCTGGCAAACACCTTCAGATACAATCTTCATACGTTTCTTACCTACATATTCTGAAGTATCAAGAGTACCAATATACCCATCCTTGTACAGAAGATATTTCTTACTTCCATCAAGTAATGCAAGATACAGAATCTTGTAAGCATTTACAGCCTGTGTATTTACACCGTTATCTACTACATCGAAATACTTAGGTAAATACAGTCCCCTATTACCCATTGGAGTAAAAGGAACGTCTGTTCCATAAACACGAATGAGTCTACCAAAGTTATCAAAACCAATCAGAGTACTGTTAGCCTGAGCATGAATCTCACAAAGTACATTCTTCATATCATAGCCATAAGTATCTCTCACCTTTGCTAAGAATCCCTCCCTATCTAAGAGATATACGCAGTAGCTATCATCTTCTGCTTCTTCAGTTTTAATAACTGTGAAACGATAATCTTTATTTGAACAAATAGTCTTACGTGGGAATTTACTTGCTTTTTCATCAAGCAAATCCTGTAAATCCTTTACAATGTAAGAATCAATGTCACTCAAATAAACCTTATACAGTTTATTAAGGTCATCAAGTTCTTTATATCGTTTTGTATACCTTCCGCCATTAGCAAATGCTGTAATCTTTCTATCAGCAATCCAATCTACTGCCGTATCTGGAATATCTTCAAAGATAGATTTCAGATAAGCCCTAGCTTCTTTTCCAGATACCTTACCTGCTTTATCTACATAAGTATTACGCCATTCTGTATTTCCAATAAGCCTAAAGAAATATGATAAAGTTGTAAGTTCTTCCTGAATGTCATTATCATACTTCGTAAGAAGCTCAGTACAAACCTTTCTTCTCCATTTTATCCAGTTCTCTAATACACCGAATACACCAAGAATCTCAGGTACACCATCTTCAGTTACCAAAAGATTAGATGTTAAAGATGACTGAAGTATCTTCGCACGATACAGTTCAAGAAGAACACTCTCTACAATCTTTTTATTCTTACACTGAATGGTCAACAGAGTATCACTATTGAAACCAGTAGAATCAATAACATCAGAAATACCATAAAAATCACCATTCTGAATTGCTCTACGAATGCCTTCTACTGTTCTACCATAAGGTACTTCCTTTACAAGAATATCTTTACCCTGAATTTCCACCTTTGCACGAATTTTTAACTTACCCTTACCTACTAACATTATCTTAGCAAGCTCAGTACCATCCGTAACAAGTACTCCACCTGTCGGAAGATCTGGGTAGATAACATCATTAGTAGCATCAAGTTTATCAAAACCAACCTTGATACCCTTAATTGTCAGCTCAATTACGTCACGAAAATTAAAACTCGGAATGCCAGTAGCTACACCAACTGCCATACCAGTAGTACCATTAATAAGTACACTCGGGTATCTTACTGGTAATACTTCTGGTTCAAAACCTTCGCCCTCTTCAGATGGAACCAGTTTACAAGCTGCCATATCACGGAAATAATCATCAGCATTTCTATTAAGTTTAGCCTTTGTATATCGCATTGCTGCTGGAACGTCAGAACTAAATACTCGTCCGAACTCACCCTGACCATCAAATAACGGAACATTCAAAGAACCATTAATATCGGTCATATTACAGAGAGCTCCATAAATACTGGAATCACCATGAGGGTGTAGCTCCATTACTCTACCTACTAATGTTCCACATTTAGACAACCCATCTGTTTTAATTGAAGTCTTAATTGCATATAAAATACGTCTACCTACTGGTTTTAAACCATCTCTTAAGTCTGGAATACTTCGTCTGGCAATTACTTCTTGAGCATAATCAATATAACCATCTGCTAAAAATGAAAATCCCTCAGAACTTCCATTATATAAACCATCGTAGCTCATACCGAAACTCCCTTCAAACAATATTTTTCTTTAGCAGTACATATTACCCATTTAATTCAACACTATAATATAGTACCAACAACTGGTACTATATTACAATATTTCAACAAAAAAATGATATACTCTCAACCTAAAAAGTTTAAAAATCTCTCTATCAAGCAGATTCTCTTAAATCAGAGCATTCCTGTGAAAACCTCTTCCAACCACCTAATTTATTAAATCTTACTTTCAAATAAATATATGCATCATCAAAGAAGTATACATGGTCATCACTATCAAAACCTCCAGATAACACATTACCCATTTGAATAATACCTATATTATCTATCTCTTCCTTATCCTTTAAACTCAACATACCCTGCTCCTCCTACCATCCAATTTCTTTAGACAATTCAGGTGACCATCCTCCTAATTTATCAAATCTTTCTTTCATATAATCATAATTCTCACCTTTGAGTAATTCGTCACCAGATTTACCAAATCTTAACTTATAAGCTATTTCTACCCTGCTCATAGAGTCAATTCTTTTCATAATTTCCACACTAACCATGATAAATATACCTCCTACCATATTTTAATAATATTTTACCATATTTCTTAAGTATATACTACCTATTCCACATAATTATATTAAACATTAACTAACCGAAAAACACCACACCCCCATACAAGCCCCTACAAGCCCCATACAGCCACGAAACACCAAAACCCAACAACTACACCCTAAACACCTAAAAACGCCTACAAAGGCAAAATAAGAGCCTATAAGGGCATATAAGGAAAATACCGCCACCATACCAGACACCAACAGCAAATACCCCCACCCTAATAGGCTTTATATTTAATACCAATATTTAATTTACTTCTCACTAACTAGGAGTCATCAGTTTAAATCCAACTTCAAACCTAATGTTATCAATAATCTCACTATTGAACCACAGATACTGACTAAGGCTTTCATCAATATCTGACGTATCAATATCTTTAATTAAGAATACATTATACCTTCCTGGCAAATCATCCCCTAAAACTGCTTTTACATCTTCAGCTAATTCTTCTACTGTCTTACCTGTATCCTCACAATAAATAAATACATCCTTGCTTAACCATTTTAAATCAGGCAGCTTAGACTCCTCAGTTATATAACTTGTTTCCTCATTAAATACACACCTAGCTCCAATAAACCCTTCTACATCTTTAAGTTCATCATACTTCTCTTCCATCTTATCTTTAAAGATGCTATTATAGAAACAATCCTTTTCAATATAAGCTTTACTACCACCATCTGGTATTTCTACAATAGCTGTATATATTTCATCGTTTTCATTGTTTTTAACAGAAAATTCACCATCCGAAATCTCATCAGACTTATACCCAGTTATTGTATAATCAGCACTAGGATATTTCCTTTTTAACTCCTTATCTAAATATTTATAATACCCTAACATCTCAATATAGAATTCATCACCTACCTCGTCAGACTCCTTATCGGAAAGTATCTGTACCTTATTGATGATATCCTGCTCCTCTTTTGTAAAATCTCTAGCACCTACAATCGTTCCAAAGCAACTTAAAGAGATCACAATACCTAATAGCACAACTGCCTTTTTTCTCATTCAGTTACCTCCTTCTATAATTATTAGAATTTATAACTATTTTAGAATCAAAACACTCTAAGTTAATACATTTAGTATACATTTCTGAACTTGATAATCCATATAACAAGCTAGCATCTTCTACTGGAATGATATAAAAGTTATCATCTACCATATCATTTCCTTCTATATAGTTCTCTACTATATCCGTTACATTGTCAATCTCTCCATCTACAAACAAGTAATTAAATGGTATCGCATCCGACTTTATCACATCTTCAACTGTACTATCCTCATTAAAATCAGAAGAAACAGCAGACATACTACTATATACACCAATTAATGGTATCTCTGATAGGGTCTCCCGTAAGTAATTTTCGTACTTCTCATGCAGAACATACCAATAAAAATTCTCTCTTACAACATAATCATCTTCATCTTTATCCATATATAGATTAAAGAACTCCATGTCGTAATTAACTATATCATTTTTTAAATTAAATATAAAATTATCATCCGAAGCTACATACCAATCGCCACCTCCAAGTATATTAAAATCATAACTAGGATATCTACTCTTAAGTGTTTTCAAAGCGTATCTATAACGATATATCCAATCTTTCTGATAATCATACAAATCACTTTGACTGTCTTTATAGAAAGAATTTTTTGTAAGAAATTCTACCTCATCACTCGACAAAGTATCCTTCGTAATATCTTTTGTATATTTTGAATTTACACTTTTATCTTTTCCATCATTGGAACACCCAGTTGCTACCACACAAACTACGAATAACCCTATAATACTTAATTTACTACCCATAATTCCCTCCTCTTATAGTAAAATGAGGTATATAGCATACCCTATATACCCCATCTTTCTACAATTTCCTAAAATCTATAGCACCATATTGATTAGCAGATACAACCTACCTACTTCAACAAATCTACCATTCTATTCTTCTGAACCAGTTGTTTCGGTATTCTTCATACTATCCGGTACACTAACATAGAATCCTGCCTGGGTAGCAGTCTTATTCTTCTCAACATACTCATGGATCTCATCACCAGTAGTACAATCTCCGATGTCACTTACAAACGTAATAAGATAGTTACCAAGTATTCCATTATAACTTCTTAAACATTCATCAAGCTTATTTTTCTCCTCTGCCATGTTTACAGCACCATCATCTAATATGTATATATTTGTATTGTTTACGCACCTGTATGTCTCACTGTCACTGATAATATCTAACCCAGTAACATCCTCACTCATACTTCCAGTTTCAGCCTTATCAAATTCAGTGTATACCCCAATTACCTCAGGCATGGATATATTTAAGATACCTTTTAATGTATCCATATAATCCTCTCTTACTACCCTACCATAGAAATTGTCTCCTGCCTCATAATACCCCCCTTCATAATTTACATTTCCTACTATAAGACTATAACGAACATCATACCCATCTTCTACAAAGATATATGTATCATAACCTGACTCTGCTATGTCATCTGGAGTATAATAAATAATTGTTAAATTGTAGCTTGGATACTTCTCACTAAGTATCTTCAAAGCTGCACGATACTTTAAAACCTTCTGAGATTGCCACTCAGATAATTCAGATGTACCATCCCATCCAATAGAAGCAAGTAGACCTTGTTCATCTTGACTTAAATCATCAATACTAAGAATAGTAGCATCCTCTGCTATGGAATTTACATCACCAAATCCATCATCAATTTTCTCAGCATCTTCTGACGTTTCCCAGTCCTTGGCATCCGGTGTCTCCTCAGCCCCTGCATATACAGTTATACTACTTCCTATACAGATAACCATTGACATCAATAAACCAATTACTAATCCATGTTTCATACACTACTACCTCGCTTTCTTTTTCTTAAGTATTAACCGCACTACCCTATATAATAGATATACAAAATATAAACCAATCAAAATAAATATAAACAAGTTTCTACCTAAATACCCTCTATCCATCGAAGCTACAACAGGTACATTAAGCAAGAAAAATACAGTCATAAACCCTAACTTACCCTTCCCAATTGAAAGCAATCCGAGTATTCCAGTAACAACTACAACTACCCAATAAACTACTAGCCTCCAAGCCAAAACTACACTTCCTATAGGCATTACTAAACAATCATTCTCTTTATTATACCCCAATGGGAAGTTCCAAGGTACAATCATTACACCTTCATTCTCTACATTCTTCTTTTCACCATTTATCAATTTTATTTCTTTACTATTGTCTTCCGGTTTCTCATCTGCTATGATATATGCTATAGAACTATTCTCATATATCATATCACCCTCCACCATAAACCTTACACCTACATAAAACCATACAATGCAGAATACAAAGAAGAGTGCTTTAACAAGCACTCTTCTAATCTCTTTTCCTGTAATACCTATCTTGTTACCCTTAAGCCTTCGCAACTTCATAATCTTCATACTCCAAATCTGTAAGGTCAAGAGAATTAATATAGTTTACCATTTCATCTACAGAACCCATGATATCGTCATAATCATCACCAAGCATACTTCCAAGGATAATCTTCTTACGGCGATCAGTACTCTTTCCGAATAAGCACTCAACAACATCATAAATATCTGTATCGTCTCTGTCAATCTTAATCTGGAACAGCTTTCGTGTCTCTGGATTTACAGTAGTATTCCAAAGCTGGTCTGCATTTACCTCACCCAATCCTTTGAATCTGGTGATAGCCTTTACAGCTCCTACCCCACCAAGTTCCTCCAGTTTCTTATCCTTTTCTTCATCACTGAAGCAATAAATAGGAGTATCATCCTTAAGAATGATAACATGAAGAGGTGTCAAAGCTACATACAGATACCCATCGTATAATAACTGAGGGAATAATCTAAGCATGATAAGGAATAACAGCATTCTGATATGCTTACCATCAATATCGGCATCAGAACAAAGAATAATCTTACCAACACGAAGTTTACTGATATCAAATGAAGCATATTCATCAATACCTAAGTCTACTCCACATCCAAGTACGGAGATAATATCCTTAATTTCTTTATTAGCTATAAGCTTCTCAAGCGGAGCCTTATATACATTAAGAGATTTACCACGAATCGTGAGGAAACACTGATAAATAGCATCTCTAGCATACTTAAAAGAGTTTCCCGCTGAATCTCCCTCCATAATCCAGAACTCAGTTTTTGTAGGGTCATTTCCATAAGTCTTACAAGTTCTGAACTTGTCAGAAGCCTTACCCTTTCTTGATGCTTTCTCAACCTCTCTAAGATTTTTACTAAGCTCAGCCACAGCCATACGATTCTCAATGTTCTTTCGTACATCCTCAATAAGATTTGTAAGCCATACAGAGCCTTTCACCTGTTCCTCTCTAAAGATATTCATTACACAATCATAAATGCAATTATAAACATACCCATCATCCAGACTATCTTTTGTCTGACCTCGATAGGAAACCTTATTACTCAATGCAGATACAATAAATGACAGCCTACCAGAATAATCAGAAGTCTGCATCTTAAGACCTTGAGATTTAAAGTATTCATAAAGGAAGTAATACTGTGCTGCACTAACAGCCTCAGCATGAACACCACCCTTTACCTCTACCTTGTTATGAAAGAATTCATTTCCCCTACCTGGTCCTCCAAGTGCTACATCAGCAAAGCAGATGCATACATCACCATCTTTATCTTCTGTGTGGGTAAAATTAGAACCCTTAACCACGAATCCAGTCTCTTTTTTCATCTCCTCAAAAATATCACTGGCTTCATATACCTTCAGATGACCTTTGTTATTAAAGTTTACATTATACCCTGACTCGTAAGCTAAACTCTTGCATAACTTATCAAGCCATTTAGAACCTATCTCTACATCGGAAAACACCATCTTATCAGGCTTCCAGTGAACAAATGTACCATTCGGTTCTGTTGTATGTTCTTCAATCATCTCATCAAGAATATGGCAACCATCTTTATAATCCATACGTCTTGAAATACCATCTCTGTAAGAGATTACAGTGAAGTACTCAGATGTACACTGTGTTGCTGCTGCTCCAAGACCATTCAAACCTACTTTAAACAGGTACGGAACATCAGTAATCTTGAAATTACTCCAATCAGTAATCTGATGAAGTACATCCTGATAACTTTCATACTTTCCACCTGCATACAATTCCTCATAAATCAGATAGTAATTCCAGTTCTGCTCTTTTTCATTCCATCCAAGAGGTACACCACGTCCATAATCTCTTACAGAAACACTACCATCTTCGTATAAAGAAATATCAAGTGAATCACCATATCCGGCAAGTTTTTCATCTGAAGCATTTCCTACAATCTCATAAATAGTATGTCTCGCACCATCTATACCCTTTGAGCCTAACAGGGCTTCTGGTCTTAACCTTACACGTTCAGCACCCTTTAACTGGGAAATACTACTATCATCATACTTAATAGCCATTAAATTACCCTCCTATATTAAAACTATACATATTATACCATATTTCCTAAGGATAAAATACTCCTTCTCTCGAAATATTGTAAATATCTTACAAAACTTAGTGATTTGCCTGAAATTTTAACCTTTCTCTTATCATCCTGTCAAGTTTAGCAAGGTCTGCATATCCTTCAAATATTGTTAAATATACCAAGAATATAATTGAGTCATACTTCTTATTTCGTTCTACAACCTTTTTAAACTCAGCAATTTTTTCAATCGTAATATCTTCCATTACAACTTCAGCATCATCAAAAGCTATATCACAAGCTTCATTATAGTTATACCCTTGTATTAACCTATTCCCTATGATTCCTTTCACCATATCATCCGTAAGATATCTCTTACCCTTCTTAGGCTTTCCAAAGATGCAGTCAACCAATCTAAACCCTCTCTTACCTCTCATCTCAGCTGTATTTGTATTAACGCCTAACTGTCTACAAGCCTTATTACGAGAGCTAAATGTCATACCCAATATTTCTACTTCCCTTTCCATTTCCAAGTTCTTGGAATCTTCCTTTAACAACCTCTCTATTGCCTTGCCTGCATCACAATCATATTTACGTATCTCAACTAGGAACTTCTCATAAGAACAATTAGGCTTTAATTCTTTATAGGCACTCATCTTGGATTTATACACTTTTCCAAATACTTCTACCGGGACAGCTTTCCTGTCACTCATAGTCTTTCTTTTCTCAATATACTTCTCTAACCAACCTTCTACTTCTTTCTTATCAGAAAGTATTGCAGTTTTAAAACGCATACCTGTAGATTCCATAAACCTCTCGTACACTGCACTATTGTATCTTAATCCATTGCTTTCCATTGCACTCTTTACAGATGAGTAACTTACACCATTTATTTCTATAGTTATACCCTTTCTTGGTATATGTCTCTTTTTCTTTTCCATACCATATCCTCCATGTGTACCATTTCATACTTTTATAATACCATATATCTAGTCAATATGCACTATATTCATAATAAAAAGGTGATTAACATTAAGCATGTCAATCACCTTTACCCTTATCTTTTCTATTTCATTACAATACCTAACATATCCATTACCTTAAATACTATCATACTTATAATATTCAATACGTGTAATGTTACTAACAAAGAACCTACCATTATAAGTATAAAACATATCTTTAAAATCCTCTTTAAGAAACCTTTCTCCATAGTAGCATCACTTGGATACGATAAATGACCAAGAGAAATTATACCCAATAAACTAATATTAAAAAGTATATTAGCCCTATCAAATATATAAGCAAGTAGCAATAATACTGCATACAGTATCAGCATCAATCCTACAAATACAACACTCGTTACAGCAAATGTATAGAATTTATCTTCCCTCTCATTTTTAATATTAGTTCTTATATAATCAACTGTAGCATTCTCCTTGGCAGTAAGACTACTTGAATCTGGTAAATCTACTGTATTCTGGTCATCACTAATTAAATCCAGTGATGGCATATCTGTTAGATCTTTCTCCGCCTTTAGACCATTAGATATATCTACTCCGTTTGAACCCTCTTTAATAGTTACATTACCATATGAAAAACTAACTTCCTTTCCTACCCCTTGGTTTCTCTGAGGAGAATCTGATAATTTTATATTGTACATTCTATAATAAGCAATTTTAGTTTTATCCTCTCCACTACCAAAGTTATACTTCTGCATAAATCCATCACATGGGTTATGCCCCCAAAGTTCAAAAGTATTACCATTCTGAGAGCTAAATAAATTGTTATACTGCTTCATCTTCAATTCACTATTTGTATATACAGTATCGAACTTACTTTCGCCAGAATCATCTACTCCATTTGTATGTTGAGCTGCATTAATATCCATACACACAAAATGAATACATGTACCATCCGTAAGTATTACATCAAACAAATACCCTTTTGGGTCTGGGCTTACTGTATCAACATCTGGAAAGTTATCTGCACCTTTCTTCTCATGCCTAAAAAACCAAGGCTGCACTGCACACATATAATATTTATTTCCATTCTTATCAGTTACTATATCCATCTGTGTGCTCTCTTCAGTTTCCACTGTAAATCCTGCACTGTTTCCAGCCTTCAACGCTGGCCATTTATTTGTTAAGTAATCATAATACCCTTCATAGGTTACTACTGTAGCCACTGGTTTCCCTCTTGTAGACTCTGGCATTGGAGCTCCTTTAGCTTGGGAATTTTGCGTACTAGCTGCATAAGCTCCTACAGCATATCCACCTATATCCTCGGGTGTCAATTTATAAGGTACATAACAGTCAACATACTTAGCATTGGAAAATGAACTTGCCAGTTTACTATCTCCATAATACCCTGATTTCATTTCTTCACCAGTATTATCTATTGTTACGTCAGCCCTTACCACTTCTATACTGCACAACAATGTAATACACATCATAGCCAGTATAGCTACTTTCCTTAGTTTCCTATACATCCTCAGAACTCCTTCAAATACAGTAACTTATAATTACCCCTCGTAAGTAGTAAACAATTATCCTGATACAATAGTAAACTTAGTGTATCACCAAAATCAATTGCATCTTCTACCTCAGTATTTAACAAAGAATTAGTATAATCAACTACAAACAACCTTATTTCATCATCCAACTTGTATCTGTATACTACACACATCTCACCGTACAACCCAATAACTTCCACATTACCCTTTGGAATGTATATGAACTCCTTTTCTTCATCAGAGATACCTTTAGATCCATCACTTCCAACATAATCACCACTGAATAAATCCTTACCATATTTAATAAAATCAGTATAACCAGAATAATCTAAACTTTCATCTGGATCTGGTATCTTATCAAATACTACCTGATACGTATCAGCTATTTCTAACAATGCTGTCTTGTATTTAGTAAAATCATCACCTAAGAAATTTTTCTGTCTCTCCTCTAAATTACTATCATCAAACAACACTGTAGCCTTTCTAAACTTACCTGTCCCTTCTTCAAATTCCTTTTCTACTGTACCGTTATCTGTATTACCACCATCATTATCATCTGTTGTAATTTCCTTCTTTATGTCGTTAAAGCTCATACCAGAATTGTTTACTATCTTTCTAGCAAACATCCACACTACCCCTATAAAACAAAGAGGTATTGCTATAAGCAATACCCTCTTTACCCTACCCCTATTTCTCATATTAATACCCCCAATACAACTTCTTATTTCTCACCACGTTCTTTTATTATCTTACCATAGGCTTCTAATTTCCTATCAAATAATCCCGAATTGACACATAAGAAATTAACCTTAAATACCTTCTTCCCACCTACATAAACTACTCTGCTATACCAATTATTAGTCTTTATTACCTGATCAATGTCTGTTATGCTATACCTCTTAGCTTTTCTAAGAAACCCATATACAGTAATCAAATCATCAACCAAAGATACCCTATAGAGCATATAGTTATACTTAATCACTTGAAATATTAAGAAGATCGAGAGCATAACGTAACTATCTTCTCTAGCATTCTCAGCATTAAATACAATATCGAATACAGTAAATATAACAAACATAGCCAGAAAAATAATAGAAATCCAACCAAAACACTTACAAATCTTCCTATCATAAAATACTGATATATCCCCTATCTCTGAATAGTCTATACGTTTCTTTATATTATCCCTACTAACACTTACAATGCTGTCAAACTCTTTTCTATTCTTCTTGTATTCCACTACCCCTATAACAACCGTCAAAATTAGTATAATACACAAAAGAATCCATGAAATATATTCCATGCTTACACCTTTCTTTACTATTTGTTATACAAACAGTACCTTCCAACCTGTCTCAAGATTATTTACACCATAGTATTTATTGCCATTTTTATCTCTTTGATTTACTGCTATCCAGTTATTAGAGCCTTCTAAATTATTCAATTTAGAAACGACTCCTTTTACATTTCCACTGCTTTTCACATAAGCTTTCGCAATTTTTACTTTCACGTCATTACCCTCAAAACCACGAACTTTCATAGTTTCCATTACCCTTGTTACTTCGTCTTTCTGCATTAATGTGAGTACTCCTTTAGGTTCTCTATTTAATATCAGCATCTTACCATTTACCAGATTACATGGAAAGCTAATAAACTCTACATTTCTATCTGACATAAACAGACACCCATTTATTAAGTTTGCAAAGCATTCTTCATCGGAAGAACAATTATTTAAATCAACAAACCCGAAATTCTCGCAACCACTATACAGATATGCTTTATCCCCTACTACCCTAAAATATGTCAGCCTATTAGTGGTATTTATACCATTACTTTGTAACTCTCTTAGACACTCATTAGTAACTTCTTCTATAGAAGCGACCTCATCCATTAAATTATCATTATCATAATATTCTATGTAACCACCATCATAGCTAGACTTCCAGTGTCTATAATTACCATTCTGATCTTTGAATTCTATATCAGCATAGCTTCTTGTTATATCCTCATTGTTATACAAATCCTGAAACAGTATTTCATCTACTACAGCTCTAATACCCTTACAGTTTATTATATCCCCTCTCTCAACATCTCTAGGGAATAATTGTTTTGCTGCTACAAGTTCATAATCTTCATAATCTCTTATAGGAGATACTGCTTCTATATACCCATAAGCAGACCTTCCGATTTCTTCTACATATTTCTTTTCATCGAAATTTACCACATTTACAATTCTTTTATTATTTGGAATACTTCCTGGTGTTAAAGGTCTATCCACACTATAATATAGTACACGCATACTTAACCTCTCTTTCTACCCTGAGTATACATACTTGCTTCGTCATAAAATTTTTCCCTATAGTTACTAATATCCAATAACATTCTATAATATGCTCTGGATATCATTCCTTTCGATACTAATGTACTTGCACTAAATCTAGGTAACTTTGTTATATTTCCTACCTTCCCATCCTTAGACCATGTACCCAATCTTGGGTATTTTCCATCATAGTCAAATACAAGATATCTACCTTCTATATCCAACATCCCATTGTTCCCTGTTGTTGACATTAAAGTATGCTCTAAACCAAATCTAGATACTATAATAGTATTATTGTAGTCTAGAATTTTACTCATCCAAACCTCTTTATCTAAATTATATTCAGATACCCCAATTCCATAGCCGTTTGCATATACCTCATAAGCTACCACCTTAGAACCATCTGTTATTACTTTTGAAAGCATTAACCCTTCTATACCATACTGGTATTTTTTAGATCTCATGTCAAGCCCCATAAACATCTCCCTTTCTAAATTTAAACTCTCTTATCCCCAATAACTTCTGCAAGAGCATCTTTAAAATCAGAGTATGTCTTAAAGCAAGCTGGGTAGTTAAAATAAAAAGAAAATCCTTTTAACCTTGATGGAAGTACAATCACGTCTATACTTTCACCCAAATCTTTAAGTAAATCTCTCAAGAAGCCCCTATATAATTTGTCCCCTCTTGAATACTTACATAAATCATCTAAATACCCTAAACTCTTCCATTCTACACCATCATAAGCTCTAAAGTAGTACAAATCACCCTTCTTAATAAAAACTAATAAATAGTTATCAAGAGTGTAATCATTTTCTTCCAAATCTCTTATACAATCCCACATCTTTTCAAGTGTGGTTACATCTACATAATCTACTACTTTCTTCTCCCACTCCTGCTCAGTACCCCTTCTTGGTTTACGGATTGAGCCAGAACGTATGTACCCTTTCTCTTTTCTGATTTCCTTTCTCTTCTCTTTAAGCCTATCTTCTGCATCCTTTAGGTTCTTATTTAATATTTCTAATTTAAGATCATAAGGCTTAAGTTCCTCAGCTACCCTTTTGTCTATCTCTTCGTCTGAAATCTTTTCTCCACCAAACAGAACATCTGTTACCATCTTAGCCTTTATGTGGATCTCCATATCATCTTTACTCTTCTGGGTAAATTTAATACTCTTCTTAATCTTAGATACCGCATTACTTTCTAATAATGTTTCTCTTCTAAGATAGTCAGAACGTTTCTTCTTACTAACTTGTGTTAGTCTCTTAACCTCTTCTTCATGTTCTTTTCTGACTTGTCTTACTAAATATTCTTCTATACTCTTAACTGCTTCCTCATCAGTCTTTTCAGGCGTATTAGCACATGGTGGGTAAACAGGTTCGCCATAGTCACCCATTGTTACTCCACCTTTACAGTACCCTCTTTTCATCATTAAACACAAACTACAATCGTCAATGTCAGAAAATCGCATAAAATATTTAACCTCTCTTAATATTTATCTATCAATACAACTCAATCTCTGTTGTTCCTTTTTCTTCTTTTGATGGGTACATAACACCTTCTCTAAAAGCTACACCTACATAATCAAAAGAAATACTCTTAACAGAGTAGGCAAATCTATCCTCTAGCACCCCTACAGAATCTTTAATAATGTACCTTAGTTTTCTATCAGAAATTTTATTAAACTTACCATTTTTAGAAATACCTTCATCATCTACTCTGTACCTAAGAATACTGCTACTGTCTTTTTCTTTAAATACCAAATAAATGATTCCATCACGTTCATATAACTTAACCTCTCCAAACACATTTAATGATTCTAACAGGGTTATTATTTTATTTAATATATCGCTCAACAATGTAATATTTACCTTGTCTAATAGCACTCTTTCTTCTGGTACAGTTTCTTTGTTATTTTTATCAAATGTGAATTTCTTCGCTTCCTTTGCATACTTCATATCAACTACCCTATAGATGCAGCTTGCTTTCATATACTCTATAATATAATTGTCGTTATTAGTTTCATAGAATTCTACCAAGATCTTTTTAAATTCTGGTATATCTTCTACTTTTAATCTGAAAATACCAACACCACCACTTATTAATACCTTATTTGCAATCAATTGGGCTACTCTTTTGTTTCCATCAAGAAACATCTGTGTCCTTGCTATAAAACAAAAATACTTTAAGGCTTTTAACTCTATATCATCTATTTTTTCTAATGTATTTATTGAGTTATACAACATAGCTTCATCAGGGATATTAGGTGTCCATGTAGTACCCCCTATTGCTACATCTAGTTTTCTAACTTCACCATTACCTGGGTATAGTCCTGATCCACATATCTTATTTATTTCTCTTAGCATCGCCATAGAATTTGGATAGTCTAAATTGTCAAGTAAAAACTCCCAAGCCCTCTTCATATTTACCATAAAGATAACCTCATCCCTACTTACACCATTTACTGGCACATTTTCAAGAATAGCTTCAGTCTTAGGATATGTTGTACTAAATCCTTCCAAATTTGCACTTCTCCAAATACTATCTACTATATTTCTCTTAGCAGAATAAATCGCAATTTCTCTATCTGTCATAACGAATCCTCCTATAACCTATAATAGAATTATTCTGGATTACCATACACTAATACTGGTATGATTATAGTTTAACATAAATCTTATGTTGTGTAAATATATTTATATAAAAGAAAAGGTGACAGTTTAAACTGTCACCTTTCAAATTTTATTTATAACTTATCTAGTTTGCATTACCTTAATTATTTAGATTCCTTTACACATGTAGCTGTTCCTCTATTTCCAGCTTTACCCTGATATCCTGCTTCTATTAAGTATGCAACACCATCATACCATACTTTTGCTACAACATGACTCGGATTATTCACAACATAAGCCTTTGGTGTTACTACCTCAGACCTTAAACCTAATCTCTGAGCATAATCCTTAAGTACAAATGCTGAAGCATTGCAGTTACCACATCCGTCATTGTGGAAAGATTTATTTGCATCAGGATTGTAATCATAGTTATCAAGGATGTACTGACCTAACAGAGTTATTTTCTGAATAGGATTAAGTTTATCAAAATCAGAATTTGAATCTTTTATATTTTTAAGTACACCGTTAAGCCAACTCTCATAGGTTGCCCAGTTCTTGTCAGTCGAGGATACATAGGCATTCCAAGTTTTAATAATTTTTCCATTAACAACTAAAGACACATCACAGTTTCCTTGTTTCACAGCATCTAACCCGAAACAATAATAATAAGAATATCCATAAACATTATTCTTGACAAATACTCCGTTATAGTATATATTATTATTAGAAGTTAATACTTGAACCTTATCACTAGGAGCATTAGTAAAAACATCAATACTTAAACCAGTACCTCCAGGTATCTTAGTATAAATATCAAAGTCAGCCTCGTAATCACATGAGTAAAGAGGGTCTGTTGTATCTCCCGGATCTACAATATCTTTAGCTTTTACCGTAACAGGACAACTAGCAGATACACCAGAACCATCAACAGCCGTACAAGTAATCGTAGTAGAACCTGCTTTAAGTGCGGTTACATTTCCATTGTCATCTACTGTAGCCACGTCAGGACTAGAAGATACCCATTTAACTGAGTTATTTGTGGCATTGCTAGGTGCTACAGTTGCTTTAATAGTATAAGAACTACCTTCTTTAATTTCAAGGCTAATATCTGGGTTTAAAGTAATTCCAGATACCTTCACTACTTCCGGTTCAGTTGGTTTTGGTTCAACTGGTTTGGTTGGCTCCGGTTTTGTTTCCGGTATCTGTACAGTAACCGAACATTTAGCAAATACTTCTCCATTAGATTTCAAAAAACAGAACACCTCAGAACTTCCCCTACCTACAGCAGTAATCTTACCATTCTCATCTACAGTCACAGCAGACGTATTAATTGAATTCCACCCTACAGCTTTTTCTTCTGCATTTTCAGGTGTTACGGTTGCAGAAAGAGAAAATGTCTGGTTCAAAGCAGTAAAAGTAACACTTTCTCTATTTAGTATAATCTTATCAGCCTTAACCTCAGCTGGAGTAGGTTCCGGTGTAGGTTTCTCATCCGGTTTTACTGGCTCTGTAGGCGTAGGACTTGGTGTCTCAGTTGGTTTCGGTGATTCCGTTGGCTGAGGTTTCGGTGTATCAGTAGGCTTCGGAGCAGTCGTAGGATTCGGCTTAGGTGTTACAACAGCTGTCGTACCATTAACCTTTACAACACATACCAGTTTCTTCTTTCCAATCGTAGCAGTGATGGTAGCACTTCCTGGTTTCTTAGCTGTAATCACAGCACTCTTACCATTCTTAGCAGCCTTAACAGTAACAACAGACTTCTTGGAAGATGACCACTTAGCCTTACCCTTTACACCTTTAAGTTTCAGAGTGTATTTCTGACCTTTGTTTAAGGTACGACTTGTTACGTTCATACCTTTCTTTGAAACCTTTACAACAGCTACATAAGTTTTCTTACCATAAGTAGCAATCACCTTGTAAGTTCCAGCTTTCCGAGCGTAGAAAGTAGCATTCCGAGTATCTTTCTTGCTGTAAGATACTACCAGATTCTTGCTGTTTGATTTCCACTTAACACTCTTTTTCTTCTTAGAACTTACACCTTTCAAAGTGATTGTGTGCTTCTCACCGGTCATAACCGATACCTTAGTACTGCTGAGCTTCCTTGAAGCTGCCTCGACTTCCTGTACAACCCCAACTGATTCCATCATAGGAATAACAGGATCGGAACCAACAAGCATGATAGCTGTTGCAAGGCTTAACATTCCTTTCACAATTTTTTTCTTTAACATATAAATGTCCTCCTTATAAAAATATAATATAAAATATTGTACCTTTAACTTAGTACACATATAGTATAACATAAATTATAGTATAATGAAACTGTTTCACAAATCTAATTTATATCTTTCCAAAAACTATTTTGAATAAGTCAAAGAACTAAATATTACCCTTCGTATTTGTAACACCTAGATAACAATGGCAATCCAAACATCCACGTTCAGATATAGAATCTACAGTAACAATATTAACCAAATCTACCATTTCTACATTCCAATCTGCGTACTTAACATAATCAAGTTTGCTAAGTACATAATTTAGACCTTCGTCTAAAGAGATGAATACTCTAGCTAAAGAGCTCTCCCAGTCTTCGGACTTTCTAACAAGTAACAATTCATCAGAAATCCCTGTGATAACCAAATCATTATTAAAATGGATAGTACCCTCTAATTCATTTTCTACTGATAGGAACACTTTATATCCACTTTCTACTGTGTCTATACTCAAACAACAATTACTACCAGATGAATAAAACCTTTCTAATATTTTAACACCCATATCAGAACGAGTAGATCCACAAAAGAAATCCCTAAGCAGTTTCAAATAGAAATTAGCACTATCCAGACCCTTAACTACCAACCCACTACCGTCTACTAACTTTTCACCTATTTCTAATTTAGAACAACCCAAACCAGTAAGTTTTCTACACTTCTCACTTACCAAATTCTTTTCACTTTCATCTACCCTTACAATACAACTTGCCAAATTAGATACTACCAGTATATCTACAAGATAAGCAAGTTCACCACTCAAGGAATTTACATCGTATTTCAAAGAACCTATCACTTCTTCCTTACTCTTGCCAACTACAGAAAATAAGGACACTTGAACATTTCCCTCTACCAGACTAATCTCAATACAGTCACCACTAAACACCTTCATACCCAAGGATTTATAAACAAACTTAATGATATCACATATCTTACCATAGTCTAGAATACTACTACCATTTCCCATATAAATCACCTAACCCTTTCCAAATAGTAGATAAAAATTTCCTCTGTACATACCTCATCAGTAAACTCATCCTTGAAACTACATACTGCATACTGTTTTCCATCTTTTTCTACAATATCATCTACTCTATATTCTGTTTCACATATAAAGTAATCTGTTCTCTTACAAATATCCCCAATGTTTACATTACACTCTGATTTATTCATATATTTTGAAAAATCCTCGTCTGAACCTAACATAGAAATCAACCCCTTACTTAATTATACCTATTACTTTACCAGAAATTACCAAAGATCGCTACTCTTTCTACCTCTATACATCCACATTTCTATGAAAAACTTAAAAATTTTAAGAAATAAATAAACACGTACCAACACTAACTCATACAATAAAATAACAGAAGTATTTAGTATATTTTAATAACAGTCCTATACATATCTCATATAATATTCTCTCTAAAAATCAACCCATTTTAACACTTCTCCAGAAATGAGAAAATTTCAATAAAAAAGAAGAGGTAGGATTAATCCTACCTCTTCCATAAGTGTTACCTATAATTCCAGGTAACTATTAACTATTTATTTGTTCTGATTTTTTCTCTTTTTCAGAGTCAAGAACAATGCTACAAGAGCAAGTACAACTACTACAGCTACTGCTACATATCCAAAGCTAAACTCACCAGTCTGAACAAGTTTGTCTGGAGTTTCCGGTGCAGGTGCTGGCTTATCAAGCATTTCTACTTTCTGAATTTCACCAGTCTCTTTAACTTCGAACTTAACATCCTCAGCCTTCAGATATCCGTCAGGAGCAGTCTCTTCACGAAGTGTATACTTACCAACAGGAAGTTTTTCGATGTAGTGTGGTTTATCACCAGATACCCACTCTTCAACTACTTTACCCTTACTGTCAATGATTGTAAGTTTAGCACCTGGAAGTTCCTTACCAGTTGTCATATCCTTCTTGGAAATTTCAACCTTGGTGTAATCATCCTTCATGTCAACCTTCTGAATTTCACCAGTTTCCTTAACAGTAAACTTAACAGCTTCTGCTCTTACATAGCCATCTGGAGCAGTGATTTCCTCTAAGGTGTAATCACCAACTGGAAGTTTCTCAATGTAATGAGGTTTCTTACCAGTTACCCATTTGTCTACTTCTACACCATCTTTATCTTTTATTACAAGTGTTGCACCCTTAACAGGTTTACCAGATGTAATATCAGATTTGGTAATTTCTACCTTGGTGTAATCATCCTTCATATCAACTTTCTGGATCTCTCCAGTTTCTTTCACTGTGAAGTTTACAACCTCTGCTCTTACATATCCGTCAGGAGCTGTAATTTCAGTAAGTGTGTAATCTCCGATAGGAAGTTTGTCGATATGATGTGGAGTTTCTTCTGTTACCCATCTGTCTACTTCGTTACCGTCTTTGTCTTTTATTACAAGCTCAGCACCGATTACTGGAGTACCATCAGTAATATCAGATTTAGTGATATCAACCTTAGTGTAATCGTCTTCCATCTTCACACTCTGAATCTGGAAATCATCAGCAACTGTAAACTCAACAACCTCAGCTCTTACATAACCAGCTGGAGCGGTTACTTCAGTAAGCAGATATGTCTTATTAACTTCAAGACCTTTAACTGCATGTGGAGTACCACCAGATACCCATTTGTCAAGTTCTTTGCCTGTTACCTTATCAGTTACTACTAATGTAGCACCCTCAAGTTCTTCAGACTGACCAATTTCTACCTTAGATACGAAGAGCTGTTTGTCAGTCATCTTAATATCCTGGTTTTTGCTATCATCTTCTACAAAGAACTGTACATCTGATGCAATTACATATCCATCTGTTGCAACATCTTCATGTAACTTGTATGTGCTTCCTACTACAATGTTACTAACTGCATGAGGTTCTTTTCCAGATACCCAACTGTCAAGTACATTGCCTTCAAGGTCAACTACTGACAATTTAGCACCTTCAAGTACCTTACCGTCTACATCATATTTGTAAGCAAATACCTGTTTATTGATAAGGTTGAATTCCTGATTTGTAGCATCATCTGTTACCTTAAAGGTAATAGGTGTTGCAATCGCATATCCTTCAGGTGCCTTGGTTTCAACAAGTACATATGTCTCACCTACTACAAGGTTCTGAATCTTATGCGGAGTACCATCAGATGTCCACTTATCAATTACCTTACCATTGAGATCTCTGACTTCAAGTTCAGCACCCTTAAGCTGAGTTACAGTAGTATCAACCTTGGAGTTGATTACCTGCTTGTCAATCATCTTAATGGTCATGTCTTTTCCGTCACCTTCAACAGTAAATTTGATAGGAGTTGCGATAGCATAATCTGTAGGAGCCTTAACCTCTACTAATGTATAAGTCTTACCAACATACAGATTGTTTACATAGTGGAAGTTTTCATCAGTTGTCCACTTATCCACTACCTTATCATCTTCATCTCTTACTTCCAGTTCAGCTCCTGGCAGATAATCTTTAACTTTATCGTCAAATTTTTCTACCTTAACTCTCTGGTCTACCATTGTTACTGTCTGATTCTTTCCATCATCCTCAACAGTAAATTCAATTTCTGTAGCTACTGCATATCCTTCCGGAGCAGTTACCTCTCTAAGGATGTAGGTCTTACCTACTACAAGATTGTTAATAGCGTGTTCTTCTTTACCAGAAGTCCAACTATCTACACTCTCTTTTGTCTCCTTGTCGATAACAGTAAGCTCAGCTCCTTCGACTTCCTTCTCACCAGTTACATCTGTCTTGTGGACAAATACCTGTTTGTCAACCATTGTTACTGTCTGAATCTTGAAGTCATCAAGTACAGTAAACTCAACATCTGTAGCGATTGCATATCCCTCAGGAGCAGTTACCTCTCTAAGAATATATGTCTTACCCACTACAAGGTTGTCAATTGCATGAGATTCCTTCTCGGAAGTCCAACTATCAACTTCCTTGTTGGTTTCTTTATCAATAACTGTGAGTTTTGCACCAACTACTTCTTTTTCTCCAGTTACATCAGTCTTATGAACAAATACCTGTTTATCAAGCATTTCAACATGCTGTACCTTGAAGTCATCCTCTACCTTAAACTTAATGCTTGTTGCTACTGCATAGCCCTTAGGAGCGGTTACCTCAGTAAGAATGTATTCCTTACCTGCAACAAGGTTTTCAACTGCATGTTCCTTATCGCCAGATGTCCACTTGTCTACTACCTTTTCAGTTTCAACATCAGTTACAGTTAATTCAGCTCCTGGAAGCTCATCTTCGCCAGTTACAGACTTCTTAGATACGAATACCTGTTTGTCTTTCATGGTTACTGTCTGAATCTTGAAATCGTTAAGTACAGTAAACTTAATAGGTGTTGCAATTACATAACCCTTAGTAGCGATTGTCTCAGTAAGAGTATATGTCTTGTTTACTTCCAGATTGTTTACAGCATGAGGTGCATCAGATGATACCCACTCATCCATAACCTTATTGTTTTCATCTGTTACTTTCAGATGTGCACCTGGAAGTTCAGCCTCTGTAGTTACATCAATCTTAGATACGAAAAGCTGTTTATCTTTCATTTCAACTAACTGATTCTTTGCATCGTCAGCTACTGTAAACTCAATAGATTCAGCAATTACATATCCCTCAGGAGCAGTTTTTTCAGTAAGGATATAGGTCTTACCAACATACAGATTGTTGATTGCATGCTGTTCATCACCAGATGTCCACTTATCAACTACTTTACCTGTTTCTTTATCAGTTACTTCAAGTTTTGCACCTGGAAGTTCATCCTTACCTGTTACAGACTTCTTAGATACAAATACCTGTTTGTCAATCATGTTGAAGAAATCATTCTTTGCATTATCTTCTACAGTAAATGTAATAGGAGTTGCAATAGCATATCCTTCTGGAGCCTTTGTTTCTACTAATGTATATGTCTCGCCAACCTTAAGGTTTTCGATTTCATGAGCAGAACCATCAGATGTCCAAGAATCTACCAGATTACCCTTGCTGTCATAGACCTCAAGTTCAGCACCTGGTAACATTACGATAGAAGTATCAACTTTAGCAGTAATAACTTTCTTATTAATCATTACTACTTCCTGGTCTTTTCCGTTATCTTCAACAGTGAAGTTAATCGGAAGTGCAATAGCGAAGCCCTTAGGAGCCTTAGTCTCAACCATTGTATAGCTATGACCTGCTACAAGACCATTAATGTAGTGGAAGTCCTTACCAGTTGTCCATGCATCTACAAGTTCACCCTTGTCATCATAAACTTCAAGGTCAGCACCCTCTACATATTTCTCGGTAGTTTCATCAAACTTATGAGCCTTAACTCTAATGTCTGTCATAGAAACATCCTGATTCTGGAAGTCATTCTTAACAGTAAATTCAACCGGATTAGCAAGTACCCAACCCTTAGGAGCCTCTACCTCTACTAATGTATAGGTTTCGTTTACTTTCAGGTTGTTGATATCATGAGATGTACCATCTGTTACCCAGCTGTCCATAACCTCATAGGTATCATTGCCATCAGCATCTTTAACTACTTTTCTAACTTCCATCTTAGCACCTTCAACGTAAGAACCAGTTTCGCTTACCTTGTGTGCTGTCATAATCTTATCCTTCATAGTTACTGTCTGGATCTGGAAATCATCCAGTACTGTAAATGTGATGGATTCAGCAATTACAAATCCTTCTGGTGCAGTCTCTTCAGTAAGTACATAAGTATTACCAACTTTAAGATTGTCTACAGCGTGAGGTTCATTTCCTGATACCCAAGAATCTTTAAGTTCAAGTTCACCATTCTTCTTAACTTCACTAACTGTTAACTCAGCACCTGGCAGTTCCTCTTCACCTGTTACAGTTTTCTTGGTTACAAACAGCTGCTTATCAATCATCTCAACAGCCTGTACCTTGAAATCATCCAGTACGGTGAATTTAACATCAGAAGCAATTACATAACCCTTAGGAGCAATTTCTTCATGAAGTGTGTAAGTTTCTTTTACTTTCAAATTCTTAATAGCATGAGCCTTGTCAGTAGATACCCAAGTATCAACTACATTACCCTTCTTGTCAAGAACCTGAATTGTAGCTCCTGGTAACTCATCATCACCAGTTACTTCTTTCTTAGACATGAATACCTGCTTATCAAGCATTTCTTCATGCTGTACCTGGAAATCATCATCTACGAAGAACTCAACATCAGATGCGATAACATATCCATCCGGTGCAACTTCCTCATGTAAGATGTACCATCTGTTTACTTTAAGACCATTTACTGCGTGTTCCTTATCTGTAGAAGTCCACTTATCAACTACCTTACCGCTCAACTTATCAGTAACTGTAAGTTTAGCACCTGGAAGTTCATCTGTATCAGTTACAGATTTCTTAGAAACAAATACCTGCTTATCAAGCATTGTTACTGTCTGGTCTTTCTTATCATCTGTTACAGTAAACTGTACATCAGAAGCGATTACATATCCTTCTGGAGCAATTTCCTCACGTAAGATATAGGATTCACCAACAACCAGATTATTGATAGCGTGCTGTTCTTCAGTAGATACCCATGTATCAACTACATCACCTGCTAATGTAAGAACTGTAAGCTTAGCTCCTGCAAGCTCTGGCTCACCAGTAATATCAGACTTATGAACAAGAACTTTCTTATTTACAAGATTAATCTTATCATTCTTAGCATTATCTGCTACAGTAAATGTGATAGGAACTGCAATTGCATATCCTTCAGGTGCTTTTACCTCAACCAGTGTGTAAGTCTTTCCAACTTCAAGACCGTCAACTTCATGAGCAGTACCATCGGATGTCCACTTATCTACTACCCTATCAAATTCATCACGTACTTCAAGTTCTGCACCTGCAAGTTCTTTAATTCTGGTATCAACCTTCATTACAAGGACTTTCTTATTTACCATCATAACTTCCTGATCCTCAGGAACATCATTTACAGTAAAGTTTACAGGTTTTGCAAGGGCATAACCCTTAGGTACTTCTGTCTCAACAAGTACATAGCTTTCTCCAGCTGTAAGACCAGAAATGTAATGATACTCACCATCAGTTGTCCAACTATCTACTACCTTACCCTTAGTTGTTCTTACTTCAAGTTTTGCACCAGATACATAAGTATCTTTTGTCTGATCAAACTTATTAGCTTTCATACGAATGTCAACCATCTGAACTGTCTGGTCTACAAAATCGTCTTTCACGCTAAATACTACTGGGTTAGCTTTTACCCATCCTTCTGGAGCCTTTGTCTCAATAAGTACATAGGACTTCAGAACTTCAAGGTTATTAATTGCATGTGCCTTTCCATCTGTTACCCAAGTGTCAAGGACTTTATCACCATAAGTTACTTTACCATCTGCTGCAATGGCTTCTCGTACTTCCATAGTAGCACCAACAGGTGTCATATCACCGTTCATGTCTACCTTTTCAGCAAGCATCTTCTTATCCATCATGGAAAACTTCTGAACTTTACCAGTATTCTCAACATTTACTGTAATATCAGATGCAATTGTGTAACCATCGGCTGCTTTTGTTTCACGAAGTGTATAAACTCCAATCGGAACTTTAACTTCATACCAAGGATCGGACTCGCTTGTCCATGTGTAAACCACATCACCCTTAGCATTTACAAGATCTAACTTAGCTCCCGCAATGAGGTTCTTCTTAGTATCTACCTTAGAAATCTGAACCTTAGTGTAATCATTTACCCACTTCATAGTGCAAATATTTGTTGCCTCTACATTCGGGGTAATATTCTCACCATCAGCTTTAGATTCATAAATAGAACCTGTAGAAGTTACTACAAAGTATCTAGGAGTACTATCAAGTACATACCCTGGTAATGTTTCCGTCTCAGTAATGGAATATAATCCAGATCTGAGATACTTAACATCAAGCATACCATTTTCATCTGTTGTGAAATCACCGCCAGAAATAGCATTCTTGCTGTCGATACCACTTGCTGCTGGATCGCCAAGTCTTTCGATATGGAATTTAATTCCTTCGAGAGCTAATCCGTCAATATCCTTTTTCTCAAGTTTGAATTCAGTAGGTGTATTGGTTACGTCCATATCTACTTCAACAGTAGGAGTCCACTCATCTTTATAAACAAGCTCGAACTCATATTTCTTTCCATCAAGGTAGTAACCCTCTGGAGCAGTTTTCTCTTTCAGATAATACTTACCAAGATCAAGAAGTTCGGATTCACCAATTCCGTTTGTACCAATTGTGAATGTAGTTACAAGATCATCTTTTGTGAAGTGTGTTACACCATCACCAGTTGTAATATTGTCATTAGCATATACTTCAAATACTGCACCTGCTAATTTCTCAGATGTGTCTTTGTCGTACTTAGTAACAACAACTTTACCTTTTTCACGCTCATCAGCACCCTTTACTTCCAGAGGAGCATCGAATGTCCAATCAGCCCACTGAGTTACATAGAACTCAACATCATGCATTAACAGATATCCCTTAGGTGCATGAACCTCATGCAGATAATACTTACCATACGGAAGTTTCTCTGGAAGAGTAATTGTACCCTGATCTTCCTCTGTTAATACAAAGTTTGTAACCTTTACAGGTTTCGGATAACGGATATCAAATGTGATAACATTTTTCTTGTCATCAAGAATCTGCCATTCAGTACCTGCAAGTGGAACTTTCAAACCAGACTCAGCATCAATCTTTGTTACCTGAACCGGTGTTTCAACAGGAGTATTGTTCTTGTAGATACCCTTGTATGTAAGACCATCTACATACTCACCGTTTCTCTTACCTACGAAAATCTTGAACGGTTTAAAGTTTACAAATCCTTCATGAGGATTCTCAGTTTCAGTTACAAGATATTCACCATAAGGTAATCTACCTCTTGGGTACTTACCATCAGCTGTGGTTGCTACACCATCTTTATCTGTGATAATATCAAGAGATACAGTTTTGTGATTCTCATCAAGCTTATCATTATCAACAAGCTCAATATGGAATTTAACACCATCAAGAGGAATTACATCATCAAATGTACTATCGTCAACATCCTGAGAAGTATTGCTCTTGAATTTAATAATCTGGATATCTCCACGATATACAAGGTTTTCAGTTGGTGTCTGAGTAAAGTCATGATACTGACCTTCTTCAGTAATATCAAATGTTCTTGTCAGACGAGTACCATTTTCCTGCTTATATCCTTCTGGAGCCTTTGTTTCTGTTAACTCATAATGTCCATATGGTAACCAGTATGTTGGGGTCTTAATGCTACCCTTCTTATCTGTTACAAGGACTTTAATAACTGCATCTGGAGCATAGGTCTCATACTCACCATCGTCGTTCGCATCAACCTGTACAGCATATTTAGATCTGTTGTAAAGAGTAAACTCAGCACCACTAAGTACTGCATCACCCTGTGAGATACCCTCACCTTTGATTTCTGCATCAACTTTGTTAAGCTGGAAACCACCACGTTTAACTGCATTCTTAGGAGTTTCATTTACTGTCCAGTCAAAGTACTGACCGTTAGTTCTAATGCTGAACTCTTTTACAGTGTTTTCGGATTTAACCCTATCAGATTCATCTAACAGGTATCCTTCAGGTGCTTCAATCTCTTTTACAATATAAGTACCATAAGGTAAGAAGTTTTCAGCAGTTCTGACATAACCATCAGCATCTGTAGAAAGAACTGTGATTCTATCACCAGTTTCAAATCTTTCCCTTACTCCGTCATTATTAGTATCTACATATACAGCTGCTGCAGATCTGTTAACAACTTCATACTTAGTATTTTCAAGAGTTGCATTACCCTGAGGTAAGTTCTTGTCTGTATCAAGATCTCTCTTGTTTAGAGCAAAACCACCACGAATTACATCATCCTGAGGTCCATTGTTTGACTCGTAAGAACGTTTTTCAATCTCACCATCTTTATCAATTACAAACTGACCAGATAATCTAGCACCTGACAGTAAGTAACCTCTAGGAGATTCAATCTCCTCATAGTAATAAGTACCATAAGGGAATGTCTTACCAGTTGTAAATGCGTGACCTTTTTCATCTGTTGTAATAGTTTTAACAACTTCATCTTTATTATAAACAACACCGTCTACCATAACAGGCTGTTCATTAAGAGAAGTAATCTGGAATACTGCACCTTTCAGTGTAGCATCACCCTGAGCAAATTCAGCAATGTTAGCATCTCTATCAACTTTCTTGATATCGAAGTCACCACGAACAACCTGCTCTACAAAGATATACTGAGATGGAACAACTTTACCTTCTTCTCTGATTTCTACTGTAGATGTCTTAGGATCTACAAAGTAACCAGTCGGATTACCAGTTTCTTTAATTTCATAAGTTCCATAAGGAAGATCTCTAGCACCAGTAGAAGCTTTACCAGCTTTATCTGTGTAAATCTTCATTACTGTCTGACCTGGATCATACATCTTGCCGTTTACTTTTACAGCGTTTGTACTTCTATTGATAATACTGAACTCAGCATTCTCGAGAGTAGCTTCACCCTGTGCCTGAGCCTCGTTAAGCTCTTTGTCAAACTTCTGCAAACTCAGACCGCCACGGATTACATCCTCAGCTGTACCAGATTTATCTTTTGCATAAGTTTTTGCAATAATTTTTCCATCATCTATGATGGAGAATGTACCAGTTAAACCAGTACCAGAAACTTTATAACCCTTAGAAGATTTAGTTTCTTCATAAGAGTAATCACCATAAGGTAATGTATTAGCTTCTGTAGAAGCAAAACCTTTCTCATCAGTTACAATAGTTTTAACTACTTCACCCTTATTATAGGTCTTACCATCTACAACTACTGGCTGATCATTCTGAGAAGTAATAGCAAACTCAGCACCCTTAAGTGTTGCATCACCCTGAGGAATACTTTCTTTACCATTCTCACTGTCATACTTCTCAATCTGAAAACCGCCTCTTATAACTGCTTCGTCATAAGTATACTCAACAAGAGCATCTTTATCATCAGCATCAATAACTACTGTAGCAGTATTTATATCTAAATGATAACCTGTAGGAGCATTACTCTCAACAACTTCGTACTTACCATAAGGTAATGACTTCTTAGGAGTAGCTGCCTTACCCTCTTTATTTGTTGTAATCTTCATTACAACCTGATTCGGAGGGTAGGTTACACCGTTTACTACAACATTTGCTTTAGATTTGTTTATGATACTAAATTCAGCACCTTCAAGAGTAGCTTTACCCTGAGCCTGATTTGTATTTAAATCATGGTCTTTCTTTTCAAGATGAAGTGCACCATAGTATACTTTCTGGTCTACAGGGTCAGAACCAGTAAGGTCTACAATCTCTCCATCATTCTGGATCTTAAAGGTCTTGGAATAATCAGAAAGAAGATATCCTTTAGGTGGTTTTGTTTCCTTAATAGTATATTCACCAGCCTGAAGAATAGCATCACACTGTGCAATACCGTTTGCATCAGTTGTGATCTGACAAATAACTTGACCTTTCTCATAAGTTACATCAAAATTATCTTTTAAGCAAAGACTATTATCATCATTTACAATGATATCAAATACTGCGCCCTCAAGTGTTGCATCACCTTGAGCTACACCAGTCTTAAGCTCATGGTCAATCTTACCAACCTTTACACCACCAAATGATGGAATTTCATTATAGTTAGCAACAACAGAAGCATCAAATTTAGGTGGATTTCCATTACCGTCAGTAGTAATCGAAATACCTTTAATCTCTGGATTTATCGTGTATCCAACAGGAGCTGCTGTTTCTTCAATAGTGACAAAACCAAGAGGAACTACCACTTTACTAGCTTGATAATAAAGAGGACTACTCTTTTCAGTTACAAAGTAAACTGGATTATCAGAAAACCTTACAACACCTTTATCATTTGACCTAAACACCCAAGTTCTAGTTGGGTTTCCAGTAGCTGAACTAGCACCTGCATAGAACCTAACAGTAAATTCAGCACCTGCAAAAGATTTCGTTGTAGGATAATTAGTTGACTTCTTAACACCACCAGTAAGAATTCCCGTCTTCGGTACATCAGCAACAATAAGTGTAATAACAGGATCTCCTGCATTACCAGAAACAACTACATTCTGATCCGCTGCTTTCTCATACCCTGCTGGTACAACTGTTTCTTCAAGTACATATGCTCCAGGTGCTACTGGGATTTCTGGGCTATCACCATTAGCATCACATGTAAATTCATAAGATTTAGAAGTATTGTACAATCTAAACTTAGCACCATTGAAAGAATACATTCCATTTCCATTTGTAATCTCTGGATTTGCAGAAGTTTTCTTAATCTTTACATGCCTGTCAGGTGTATTAGGAATACTTACCTTTTCACCATTACACCATTCATACCCTGGCAAAGCTATCTTACTGATAACATTTGTACTACCCTGATAATTATCTGGGATCTTTGTTTCTGTTAACTTATAAATACCACATGGCATTGCAACAGTTCCATCTCCAAGAGTTGGAAGAGGACTACCAGATACATAATGGCTTGCATCAAATAATACATTACCATCAGCACCAGTCTGGAATGTCCATGTAGCCTTAGGAGTCTGACCAGTTACATCAAAATAACTACCAAATGTATCATAATAGGTAAATGTAAACTGAGCCTGACCAATACCAATCGCATTACCAGTAACTGAATCATATTTGTAAACAGATCCGTTACCAGTTGCTAACTTATTTGTAAATGTTACTTCTGCTGGAGCATCTGTGGTATGCTGTAGTGTAACTTCTACTTTAATTGCATCAGTACTAGCTATAGCACAACCATTTACAGCTGTTTCCTTTAACCAATAGGTTCCAATAGGAAGCTTTACAGGTGTAGACCAACAAGGATTAGCAGAACCATCAGTTGTTAAGACTTCTGCATCCTCAGTACAAGCCTCATTAGTGTAAGCAGTAACAGTAACCTTAGTAGAAGTACTATAAGTACCAAACTGTAAAAGGTTTACATAATTACTATCAATTTCCTTTTTGATTCTGAGATAACCATAATCGGGATTATCATCATTTGGGAATTTCTTTTCTATTGTTGCTACAGTTGTATCTTTGTTTAAGATTTTAAATGATTTATTCCAAGGACGACCTTCAAATGTAGAACCTTCTGGAACTTCTTCATAAACATAATAAGTCTGACCATAAATAAGATTATTAAAAGTAACTACGCCATCTTCAGGAACTACCTTAACAGCGACTTCTTTATTCTTATCTGGAATTGACTTAGAATCATACCTGCACTGGTATAAATGTAATTTTACATCTTTATACTTAGGATCTGGCTGACCAGTTGCCTTACTTACTTTATATATCTTAGCACTATAATGCTCTGGAGTATTTCTAGCTGCCAAATGAGAAGCTTTACCACTAGTTACTTTAATTGCTGCTACAGAACTATCAAAGTCACTCTTATTACTTTTCCACACTGCAGAACCAGTAAATCCCTTTGGATTCTTTGTTTCTTTTACATAATATGTTTTACCATCTTCCAAAGCTGCAGTTGTTCTACAAACACCATTTGAATCTGTCTTTATAACTTCAACAACTTTTGTTAAAGCTTTATTAGAATAAACAGTAAATTCAGCACCTGCCAAAGAATAAATGCTATCATTTTTGATAGTCAACGATGGCCATGTCTTTTTAGTAGTACTGTCTGTTACAGAAGCCTTCTTGATAGTAATTACTGGATTACTATCTGTTACAGTTTTAGCATTAAATCCAACATTCTGACAACCATTTCCTCCACCACTATAAATAGTTCCTGAAAATTTTATTGTTGTCTTACCAGTTTCTGGTACATTCTTCTCAATACTTGTAACTGTAATCTCGGCTCCATATTCACCATTCCAAGGAATACCTGCACCGTGATCTTTACACCATGTGCCAGTTACTTCTACACCTGAGTAATCTGAATCATAAATAGATATATTAGCCCAACCATAAGATGCATTATACCCACCTGATTGACCATTACCGTTTCTGTCATAGAACGAACCATATACTGTAATGGTATCAGTATCTCCAACTTTTACATCATCCGGATCAAAAGAAGCTGTAGATATTGATGCGGATCTTGCAAGTTTTCTAAACCTTCTAATCTCTTTTATTTCCTGTGAATCTTCAGTTCCAACAGTAGCAACTAAAGTATCACCATCTGACATATCCAGTGTACCCTCTACACCGTTTGTTATAGAAGAACCTACTGAATTTTTCTCTTTTCCATCTTTGTCAAAGATTTTTACAGAATCTATGTTTTTATCAACTTTATTTGTAAAAACAAAACTTACTTTTTCATCTTCTGTTTTTTCTTCAACTACCTTTTCTGAATCACCTTCGACAGCGATTTCAGTACCATCCTGGAACTGTACATACAGATTACCTTGACCAACTACTTTGAATTTCTTTCCAGTAAATTCTTTTACTTCATCAGTAGCTTTTTCTGAATCAGTTTCAGTAATTTCATCTGTACCATCCTCTACAACAGCTTCAGTTCCAGCTTCAGTAGATTTTTCAATCTCCTTAAACTCAACACTAACAAGCTGTCCTTCTTCGCCTACTGTAATATCTTTTGTAAGATATGTAGTACCTTCAGCCTCTGTCTCATTAACGGCATCAGCACCGGAATCCATTGTAACCTTATAGGTTGCAACTTCAAATCCTTCATCGGCGGTGATCTCTACATGAATAACTTCACCAAGTTCAAGTACTGCCTTAAAAGGTTCAGCACCCTCTACATAAGCAATGTTATCATTCAGAAGATCTTTACCAGTAACCTTAATCTTACCACCCTTAGAAGTAGCCTGGAATTTCACCTCACCAGTTTTAACTTCTGGCTCTTCGGTTTCTTCCTTCTTTGTTTCTTCCTCTGATGGAGTTTCAGATTCTTCTGTTTTAGAATCTTCTTTCTTCTCCTCAGTAGTGGTTTCCTCAGCTTTTTCAGAGCCTTCTTCTTTAACTGATTCAGAACCCTCTGCGGTATCTGTTCCTTCTTCTGATGGAACTACCTCAGTAGTACTACCTTCAGTTTCTCCTTTTGGCTCTTCTGTCTGAGTTTCTGCAACAACCTCTGTACCATCTGCTTCAGATGCATATACAAGCATTGAAGATGAAGTACCACTAGTCGCTACAGTGGATACTGATAACAAAATCGCCATAAACTTTCTAAAGTTTTTTCCCATTTTGTTAGTTCTCCTTCTGTTTTCATACTTAATAGTTAATAGTTTACCAGAAACATAAGCACCACTTAAAAATCTTACCTCCTCCTGTATTACATATAGTTTAAATACATAGTGGAACTACGCCCTAGTTGTAGAATATAATCTAATTACCCAAAATAGCACACAGAATCTACACATTTAGGGTAATTAAATACAAAAACTTAACAAAATTAGCCAAGTTAACATTCAGTATAACCTAGCTAACCCTGTGTCAAAGTAATTAAAAATATCTCTGGTATATATTATAACACCTGTAATAAATCAAAAAATAAAAGCAGTCTCATGACTAACTTAAAATTACTACTTTTATTTTTTATACCAGAGAAATATTCATATCTAAAATATAACTCTAATTTTTCTAAAACTTAAAAATACAC
>ERZ837380.1123-NODE-1123-length-36102-cov-8.679779_pt1 | contig 36102 bp, 29 predicted proteins | sample MGYA00519685_ERZ837380 | MGnify/ENA primary metagenome ERZ837380 (study PRJEB31850, sample SAMEA3708817) | human gut metagenome | biome: human gut; feature: human-associated habitat; material: faeces | place: China | collected 2014 ...
ATCTGCCGAAAAATCTGACAACGCACCTTACGCACAAGCTTTGTGTGGTGTTGCCGTAGCAGAATACCCGAAATCCCTGCGGAAAAATCGGCAGTTCTGTCAATTGTTTGTGCAGCAGAAATATGATAAAATAAAGGAAACACTGCATAGAGCCGTCAGGCGGGCTTTATGCAGTGTTTCCTACGGATATTCCGGAACTATTCCGGAGCGTGTTTCGGCACGCTGAGATATAGAATGAATATGGAGGCATGACAAATGCAGATACAGCACCAGCTGCGGCGTGTCGCTGCTGCCCTGCTGACCGCGGCGGTCGCCGTGGGCACAGGAGCCTTTTCCGGTCTGGCATTGGAAACCGATTCCGGCACTCTGGAAAGCTTACAGGCGTTCCTGCTGGGAAAAGAAAATGCCGGCGGAACGGACTGCAACGGGGACGGCGTTGTGGACGGCATGGACTTGGCACTGCTGCGGCAGCAGCAATTCGACGGGGGAGAAATACAGGACGGCTATGCCGGCTTTATCCGCACAGACGGCAAACTGCTGGTCGATGAAAACGGCAAGCAGTATCTCATCAAAGGCATGGCAATCGGCAATGATGTGTGGTCGAATCCCACCACAGCCCCTGCCCAGGATCACGATGCGGCAAGCTATCAGGAACTGGCGGACATGGGCTTTGACTCCGTGCGGTTCTATCTGAACTACGCTATGTTTGAATCTGACAGCAAGCCCTATACCTATCGGGAAGAAGGCTTCCGCTGGCTGGACACCAACATTGCATGGGCAAAGGCGGCAGGAATCCGGCTGGTGCTGAACATGCACTATCCGCAGGGCGGTTATCAGTCGCAGGGGAACGGCACGGCACTCTGGACAGAACCGGAAAATCAGAAGCGGCTCTGTGCCCTCTGGACGGAAATTGCCAAGCGGTATGCAGACGAGCCGGTGATTCTGGGCTATGGACTGGTGAATGAACCGGTGGTAGCTGCTGCCAGCGGTGAGGAGAGCCTTGCCCTGTGGCAGTCCGTAGCACAGATGCTGACGGACGGGATCCGTACTGTAGACCAGAACCATATGATCTTTGTGGAACGCATGTGTGCGGCACAGAATCTGGCAGGCACACAGGAACAGTGGATCAATTTCAATGACGAAAACAACTACGTGCATCTGGACGATGACAACACGGTGTACGAGTTCCACGACTATGATCCGCATGCTTTTACGCATCAGGGCTTCGACTGGGCGGGGACACTGGGCAATGATGTGACCTATCCGGACGAAAGCTATCTGGTGTCCAGCGGCAATGCCCAGTGGGGCACTTCCACCTTTGCCGGCGATCGGGCGGACACGGAGAACACCGAGTGGCAGTATCTGAAAAGCGGCAGGATCACGCCGAAATCAGACGGCAAACAGCTAATCAGTCTGGTATTTCAGGCACAGAACATCGGGGACTACGGCTACGCCCGGGCAGATGAACTGCGGCTGAACGAATATGACGAGGACGGCAGCTTTGTCCAGACCATATACGCCAACGACTTTGACAGCACGTCCCTGCTGAACTTCTGGTCCAGCAACGACTCCGGCGGACAGTACTACGCTTCTTCCGAGGGACATCTGGCAAAGGGCAGTCTGATGCTCTCCGGCACCACCGATGATGCCAACACCAGTACAAGATATTTCCGTCCCACGGCAGGACACAGCTATGAGGCATGCGGTTATTTTCAGGTGAACACCAAGAATGCCGATGCCATTGTCCGTCCCCGCGTGGACGTGTGGAATGTGGATTCTGTGGAAGTGCTGAATCGGGACTATCTGGAAAAGAGCGTGGCACTGAATACGGCGTTTTCGGAAAAGTACAATGTGCCGGTATACTGCGGCGAGTTTGGTGCCGGTTCGCACTGCTTTGAGAACGACCGCGGCGGTGACCGCTGGATCGGGGACATGCTGGAAATTTTCCGTGACGGCGATGTCAGCTTCAACTACCACGCCTATCACGACGGTTCCTTCGGGCTGTATGAGGGCGGCGGTCTGCCCAGTGCCGCAGGGAGAAATGATACACTATATCAGGTGCTGGTAGAAAAACTGAAAAAATATACGGAATGACAGGATTTACGAAAGGAACTGACATGAAAGAAAAAGATACAGAAAAGCAGCTGAAAGCCTTGGAAGAAGCTGTGCGGCAGGAGCAGGAAACCGGCGGAAAGACGGCGAAAAAGCATCGGGAAAGCAGCTCTGCGGCGGCGAAAGAATCCCACCCGCTGGCTTCGTTTCTCATCGGGCTGGTACTGCTGGGAGCAGGCATCTTTTGGGTGCTGAACTCCTTTGTGGTGTCCTTCTCGTGGGGCAGCCTGTGGGGCGGCTTCGGCATGAACACTTCGCTGGCAACTGGTCTGATGCTGGTGCCGCTGCTGATCGGCATCGGTCTGCTGTTCTTCTTGGACAGAAAGTGGATCGGCTGGGTGGTGACAGCAATCGGACTGCTGGCAATTCTGGTAACGCTGCTGACTTCGGTGCGGTTTCGTCCGGTGTCGGCTTCGCTGTGGCAGTATGTGGTCATGTTCGGCATGATCGCAGCCGGTTGCGGTCTGGTGGCGAGAGGGCTGCTGAAAAGCAGAGATTAAGGGAACGCAGAAACCGGCTTTGTACGACGTTTCCTGAAAAAGGCGTGTGGTTTTGCGGAACTGCACGTCTTTTTTTGTGAGAACGCACGGCTTGCCAACCATGCGAAATCATGCTATAATAAAAAGGACGGTATAAAGTTTACACATTGTTTTGCTGCGGGTGGGAATTGACACCCATTTAAGCCTACAGCTTGCCTGCATCTAAACTTTATGCAGTGCTCTCAAAAAACGATCACAGAAACAGGAGGCACATCGATGAACTATCGAATATTTCTGGTGGAGGACGACCGCAGCATTGCGGACGGACTGCGGCACCAGCTGGAACAGTGGGATTTTGCAGTACAGGTGGTGCAGAATTTCCGCGGCGTGCTGGGAGAATTCACGGCGTTTGACCCGCATCTGGTGCTCATGGACATCATGCTGCCTTGTTATGACGGCTACCACTGGTGTCGGGAGATCCGGCAGGTGTCACAGGTGCCGATCATTTTTCTGTCCTCGGCTTCGGACAATATGAATTTAATTATGGCAATGAACATGGGCGGGGACAATTTTATTGCCAAGCCCTTTGACTGGAACGTGCTGCTGGCAAAGATACAGGCACTGCTCCGGCGAACCTACGACTTCGGCGGGCAGACGGCTCTGCTGGAACATCGGGACGCGATCCTCAACACCGCAGATGCCGTGCTGACCTATCACGGAGAACGCATTGACCTGACCAAGAACGAGTACCGGATTCTACAGGCTCTGCTGGAACAGAAGGGCAAGGTCGTCAGTCGGGAAACCTTAATGGAACGGCTCTGGGCAACGGACAGCTTTGTGGACGAGAACACCCTGACTGTCAACGTGAACCGGCTGCGGAAAAAGCTGGACAAGGCGGGGCTGCACGACTTTATCCGTACCAAAGTGGGCATGGGGTATCTGGTGGAATAGGAGGACAGCATGAAAATTTTCGGGGATTATCTCCGCCGGCATCTGGGCGGTATCGGGATACTTCTGGCATGCTGTGGCATTTTTATGCTGGTATTTTCTCTGTACGACCTGCCGGCGGAAGCTGTACTGTACGGCGGTGTGCTGTCGGCGGTGCTGTATTTGTTCTGGTTTTTGGTGCGTTTCCGGAAGTATTACCAGAAGTGCCGCACACTCCGGCAGATGCAGCAGGAGATCGTCATTACCACCCGGCATCTCCCGCCGCCGGAGAACGCGTCAGAACAGGCGTATCAGGAACTGGTGGAACTGCTGTACCAGAAGCAGCAGGAACTGACACAGGAATGGCGGGTGCGGTACAGTGACATGATGGAATATTACACGGCGTGGACGCACCAGATGAAAACGCCGATCGCTGCCATGCGGCTGCACCTACAGGCAGCGGACACGCCGGAAAATCACATGCTGCTGGAAGATCTACAGCGAATCGAACAGTATGTGGAAATGGTGCTGTGTTATCTGCGGCTGGATTCGGATTCCACGGATTATCTCTTTGTGCAGTGTGATCTGGACAGTATCGTCCGGCAGGCAGTGCGGCGGTTTTCCGCTCAGTTTATCCACCGGAAGATTCGGCTGGAATATGAGCCGCTGGATTGTCAGGTGCTGACTGATGAAAAGTGGCTGCTGTTCGTGCTGGAGCAGGTGCTCTCCAATTCGTTGAAATATACTCCCTCCGGCGGGACGGTTTCGATTTTTCTGGAGGAGCCGAAAACGCTGTGCATTCGGGATACGGGAATCGGCATTGCGGCGGAGGATCTGCCCCGTATTTTTGAAAAGGGCTTTACAGGCTGCAACGGCAGAACGGACAAAAAGGCAAGCGGCATCGGGCTGTATCTCTGCCGGCGAATCTGCCGGAACCTGAACCATTCCATTACAGCGGAGTCGCAGGCAGAGCAAGGCACCACCATTCGCATCGGCATGTTTCGGGAAACACGTGGCATTGAGTGATGTGACAAAAATGTAAGAAAGAAAGCGGGAAATGTAAGCCGAATCGATGGCGAAGCATTTCCCGTTTGTGGTATACTGTAGTAGTCAACAAAACATAGGAAACACTGCAAGCAGATTGCGTACAAAGCCATCAGGCGGGCTTTATGCGGTGTTTCCCATATACGCAAAGATGAAGGAGGTCATTGCAATGGCAATGCTGGAAGTAGCACATTTGAAAAAGGTTTACACCACTCGTTTCGGCGGCAATCAGGTCGAGGCTCTGCGGGACGTTTCCTTTGCGGTGGAGCAGGGAGAATATACGGCGATCATGGGAGAATCCGGTTCCGGAAAGACTACGCTGCTGAACATTCTGGCGGCACTGGACAAGCCTACCAGCGGCATGGTGCAGCTGGATGGAAACGACCTGACACAGATCAAGGAATCCCGTATCGCCGCATTCCGGCGGGATCATCTGGGGTTTGTCTTTCAGGACTTCAACCTGCTGGACACCTTTTCGCTGGAGGATAACATCTATTTGCCGCTGGTGCTGGTGGGAATGCCCTATGCGGAGATGCAGCGGCGGCTGGAACCTATTGCGAAACAGCTGGGCATCACCCAGCTGCTGAAAAAATTCCCCTATGAGGTTTCCGGCGGACAGAAACAGCGTGCCGCCGTGGCTCGTGCTCTGATCACCAACCCGCGGCTGATTCTGGCAGATGAGCCTACCGGTGCACTGGACTCCCGTTCCTCTGATGAACTGCTGGCACTGTTTTCGGCGATCCACCAGTCGGGGCAGACCATTGTCATGGTGACCCACTCCACCAAGGCGGCGGCAAGTGCCGGACGTGTAATGTTTATCAAGGACGGCGAAGTGTTCCACCAGCTGTATCGGGGGAACGACACCAACGAACAGTTCTATCAGCGGATTTCGGACACTCTGACATTGTTGACTACCGGAGGTGAGGCACGATGAACATGCATCTCTATCCCAAATTGGCATGGCACGGCATTATCAAGAACAAGAAAACCTATGTGCCGTTCCTGCTGACCAGCATCGGACTGGTCATGATGTTTTACATCGTGTCCTATCTCACCTACAACAAATCCGTCAAACAGATGCGTGGCGGCAGTGATATGCAGATGATCTTGTCATGGGGCGTGCCGGTGGTGGCATTTTTTGTCGTCATCTTCCTGTTCTACATGAATTCGTTCCTCATGCGTCGCCGGAAAACGGAGTTCGGACTGTATAATATTCTGGGCATGGGAAAGGGCAATATTGCCCGCGTGCTCCTGTGGCAGAATCTCATGCTGTTTGCCGTTTCCATTGTCGGCGGTCTGGGCATGGGTATTCTGCTGTCCAAGCTGGCGGAACTCTGTGCGGCGAAAATGCTGTCCAATCAGGCTTCTCTGGCATTTGTCATTGAACCTTCTGCGGTGCGAAATACCCTGTTTCTGACAGTCCTGTCTTTTGTGCTGATCCTGCTGTATTCGCTGGGGCAGATCCGTGTGGCAAAGCCAATAGAACTGCTCCACGGAGAAAAGACCGGCGAAAAGCCGCCGAAGGCACGCTGGATACTGGCACTGCTGGGCATGTTATTGTTGGGCACCGCGTATTATCTGACGTTGACCACAAAAAATCCCATGCAGGCACTGCTGGTGCTGTTTGTTGCCATTGTGCTGGTCATTATCGCTTCTTACCTGCTGTTCATCTGCGGCTCTGTGGCACTGTGCAAGCTGCTCCAGAAAAACAAAAAGTACTACTATAAGCTGAACCACTTCGTTTCCGTTTCCTCTATGTCCTACCGCATGAAGCGGAACGGTGCCAGTCTAGCTTCCATTTGTATCCTCTCCACCGGCGTGCTGGTGATGATCTCGTCCTCTCTCTGTCTGCGGATCGGCGAAGATGCCAGCCTGCACACCCGCTATCCCAGAGATCTGGAAGTCGGCGTTTTCACTAAGGACTACGACCAGAGTGTTGCGGCGTCATCTTACATCGAACAGCAGGTCGATGCCGTATTGCAGGCATCGCATCAGACCAGAAAGAATGAACTCGCCTACAACAATCTGAATTTCGCGGCGTTAAGGCAGGGCAGCAATCTCTCGGTAAAACAGTATACGGAAGTCAGTGGTGCCCAGTATGCGGAGAGTATTGACAAACTGGTCATGCTGAATATTGTGACACTGGACACCTACGAAAAAATCACCGGCACAACGGAAACACTGGGCGAAAATGAAGTGCTGCTGTGTATGTTTCGCGGAACGTTCAGCGGAGATTCCCTGAATATCGATGACCAGTTCCAATTTCATATCAGGAAGCAGGTTCCTGACTTTCTTGAAAGCGGTGACAATGCCATTGCGACCTATCCGACCATGTATCTGGTGGTTCCGGACGGTGAAACCATGAGCCGGCTCTACGAGTATCAGTATTCTGTTTACGGCGAAGAAATGGCGTCCAGCTATCAGACATGGCTGGGATTTGATCTGGACTGCAACGCGGACACACAGATGGAACTGGAAAAGCAACTGGAGCAGCAGTTTGCCGACAACGCACAGACACATCAGGAATATTTTTACGAAGTCAAAAGTTTGGAGATGCAGCGGTACAGCTTCTATTCCCTGTACGGCGGGCTGCTGTATCTGGGCATTTTGTTGAGCGTGGTATTCCTGTTCGGCACGGTGCTGATTATGTACTACAAGCAGATTTCCGAGGGCTATGAAGATGCAGCACGGTTCGAGATTCTGCAAAAGGTGGGCATGACCCGAAAGGAGATCAAAAAGAGCATCAACTCCCAGATCCTGACAGTCTTTGCCGCACCGCTGTTGGCATCAGGTGTGCACATGTGCTTTGCGTTCCCGCTGATTCGAAAGCTGCTGCTGATGTTCGGGCTGTCGAATACGCCGCTGCTGGTGGGCGTGACTGTGGGCAGCTATCTGGTGTTTGCAGTGCTGTATGCGGTCATGTACAAGGCAACTTCCCGCAGCTACTACCAGCTGGTAAAATGATGCGGCAGCGAATTTACCGCGGGGCAGTGCTGGCTGTGGGGCTGATGCTGCTGGCAGTCGCAGCCGTGCCGCTGGCGGTATTTCTGGGAATTGCCGGTGCGGTGTGGAAAATCATGAACTGGCTGTTGGAAAGGGGCAATGCAGAATGAAACTGCGGAAAATCTGGGTGCTGCCGCTGCTGCTGACACTGGTTTGCAGCGTGGGCTGCGGCGGGAAAGCGGACCTGCTGCACGGCTATGAAAAGGTGGTGTCCTCCATGGGCTCGCTGGCACGTACCTCGGAGCACAAGCTCATTGGCACGCGAACCTGCGGGAGCGACAACTACACCGGAGCCTATGCCGCCACATGTCGGCAGGCACGGGGAAAAGATGTGGTTTTCGGCGGGTGCAGCTTGCAGGCAAGGCGGCTGCAAGTCACGGGCTCGGTTGCCTGCCAGTCCGGCTTTGTGCAGCTGATCGTGAAAAACGGCAGCGACGAACTGTGGCTCACACCCGATGCAAACGGGAACATCTCACAGGAGATCACCGGCAGCGGCGGCGACTGGTATCTTTCGGTGGAATATGCCGATTTTTCCGGCAGCGTGACATTATGCAGTGCTTATGCGAAATGAAAAAAAGCGTATCGTCTGGGACGGTACGCTTTTTGCTATTTCACACGGACGATCGTGTTTCTTTTTGCTGAGCCTGTTGTTCGGAGAGGGTGTCGAGAAACTGCTCCAGCCTGCCCTTGTTGCGTTCGGTGAGGGCAGTGTATTTTTGCAGAACCAGCAGGGCATCGTCTGCAATGGTGATCCCGTGAGGATTTTTCGGGAGATTGGTGCGTCCGGCGAGATAGTCCAGACTGACATCGTAGAAATTCGCCAGCAGGACGGCACGGGAAAAGGGAAGTTCTCGTTCTCCCTTTTCATATTTGCCATAATACTGGGCAGTTGTTCCCAGATATGCTGCAATTTCAGTTTGTGTTTTGTCTGCATCTTCCCGCAAGTCGCGGATTCGCTGATAAAAAGCCATTTGTGCCACTCCTTTTTGCATTTATTTTATCATAAATGACTAAAAGACATTGACTTTTCAATCTAAATAGATTATAATAGATAAAAAGAAGTCAGATGTGACTACTTTAAAATTGAAGGAGTTGGTATAAATGAAAGCATACGGAAGAAAATGGTTTGTCCGGTGGGTTGCGGCGTTTGTCAGCATTGTGTTATTTGGAACATATCTGGGTTCTTTGTCAATGAATACACTGACAGTCTCTGCGATTTGCTGTCGAAAGGATGGCTTTGATAAGAGCAGATATACTCTGACCGGCAATGTTGCACAGGATGTTGCGACGATAGCGAAATCACAAGCTGGTCGAACTTGTTCTGATTTTGGGTATTCTGGGGTCGATTATGGGGCATGGTGTGATGAATATGTTGCGGACTGCCTTGAAAATGCCGGATGTGATGATTCAATCGTTGCACACGGTGGAACGGTTGCAGATTTTGAAAAAAAGATGCGAAAAAGAGGTGCGGTTGTAGTATCTTCGCCGCAGCCGGGAGACCTGTTGTTTTTTTCATGGTCGCACGTGGAAATTGTAACAAGGGTCGAGGGTGGCACTGTGTACTGTGCCGGCGGTAATAACCAGGGGAAAACTTATCCTGGCGGAAGATGTGCCGGAGAGAGAAATGCACAGAGCGTTGCGAAAAGCATGGGCGGTTCGATTCGGTTGTATTTGAGACCGAATTATCCGAATCCGAATCCGCCGACTTGGGCAACGCTATCTGTAGAGAATAATCAAACTGTTTTCTATAGTGGAGATACAGTTAATTTTTCTATGGCATCAGACTATGCAACAAATTATACAATGGGAGTTGACGTTAATGGAGTACGTGCACTCACACAGGAATGTAATGGAAATACATCTTCAAATATAATGAACGATGTGGGTGAGTATGCGGTTTATGTAACCGCATGGAATTCAGCAGGATATGTAGATAGTAATGTTGTATATTTCAAAGTTATTGAACGTCCATGGTATTCTTCTTTGACACCAGTAGATTTGGGAGAACAATTTGATTCAGTTATTCTTGCAAAAGAGCCTTGGATTACATTCTGTGCTTTTGGAGAAGACAAAGATTATAATGTTGAATTAAAAAAAGAAGAAGGGATAACAGCAGAAATGTGGCGTTTTAACAGGCAATCTGACGGAAGTTATGTTATAACAAACTTTGCAACAGGTCGAGTGTTAGATGCTTATGGCTTGGGGACAACAGATTTTACAAATGTATTTACCGATGAATATAATGGGGGAGATAATCAAAAATGGTTTATTTATGGAAAAGATGGTGGTGGATTTGTTATAAGAGCAGCTTATACCTCTATGGTGCTCGATATAGATCATGCGATTTTTGAATCAGGAACAAATATTGAAATGCACACAAAAAATGACTCTAGTGCACAAACAATAGCACTGTATTATGAAAATGCTACTTATGGATCTCCGAAAATTGGTGATATTGTCAGCACGTCAACAAATAATAGTATAACATTAAATTTATCTGATAGTTATTATGTTGATAAACGTAAAGTTTATCGAAGTACTGATAAGAAATATTGGGAATTGGTGAATGAAAGCACAGATGGAAAGGGTACAGAAATAACAGATAATAATTTGAAGCCAGCTACAACGTATTACTACAAAATTGAATGTAGTAATAGATATTATACAGAAACATCTAGCATAATTGCTGTAAAAACTAATGCTATCTCACTTGGCGACCTCAACTCCGACAACACCCTCACCACCGCCGATGCCGTTCTACTCCAGCGATACCTTCTACAGGAACGCACTCTGACACAATCCCAGTGGCAGACTGCTGACCTCAACGCAGACGGCACTGTCAACGGCTTCGACTTGGCACTGCTCCGGCAGAAGCTGGTGGGATAGTCCCATTGCATCGCAGGGACAGATGCCCGCATCTGCCCGATAATCTTAGCCCAACAGAAAAGCCGTACCCCGGAAATGTTCCACTTCGGGGTACGGCTTCTTTGATACGATTTTGATTTTAGGAAACACTGGATAAAGCTTGTGCGTAAGATGCGTCGTCAGATTTTTCGGCAGATTGCGTGCAAAGCCGTCAGGCGGGCTTTATGCAGTGTTTCCTTTGTTTTAGCGGATCTTCGAGCCAACCGGCAGGCTTTCGTCAGGGAAGATCACCTTGACATCACCGTTGGGCATATCTGCCGCACAGATCATGCCGCAGCTTTCTACGCCGCACAGCTTTGCCGGCTTCAGGTTTGCCACCAGAACGATCTTCTTGCCGATCAGGTCTTCCGGCTTATACCACGGTGCAATGCCTGAAACTACCTGTCTGCCGCCCATGCCGTCGTCCAGCTGGAGTTTCAGCAGTTTCTTGGATTTCTTCACCTTTTCGCATTCCAGCACCTTTGCTACACGCAGATCGGTCTTGCCAAAGGTGTCGATGTCGATCTCCTCTGCCAGCGGCTGGGGTGTGAATTCCGGCTCCTGCGGTTCTTCCTTGGGCTGTGCTGCCAGAATCAGCTGGTTCAGTTCGTCGATCTCCTTTTCCACGTCGATACGCGGGAAGATGATGTCGCCCTTGTGCACGGTCACATTTGCCGGCAGTGTGCCGAATACTGCCGCGGTGCTGTATGCCACGTCGGCTTCTGATGCCCCGATCTGCTCCCAGATCTTCGGCATGGTTTCCGGCATGAATGCACTCAGCGGAACGGTGATGATACGAATGGTTTCCAGCAGGTTGTATAGCACCGTTGCCAGACGGGTGCGGTTTGCTTCCTCTCTTGCCAGAATCCACGGTGCGGTTTCGTCGATGTACTTGTTGGCACGGGAAACCACCTGGAAAATCTCTGCCAGCATGTGGTTCAGCTGGGTCTGATCCAGCAGTCCCTCCAGCTTTGCAGTCAGACCGGTGGCTGCGGCGATGAGTTCCTCGTCAAATTCGCCGGACTGGCGTTCGGTCGGCAGAGTGCCGCCGAAGTACTTGTCTACCATTGCCACGGTACGGGAAACCAGATTGCCCAGACCGTTTGCCAGATCGGAGTTGATGCGGTTGATCATGATCTCGTTGGAGAACGAACTGTCTGCACCCAGAGCCATTTCCCGCAGGATATGGTAGCGGATCGCATCTGCTCCGTAGCGGTCAGCCAGCAGGAACGGGTCTACCACGTTGCCCAGCGACTTGGACATTTTCTGTCCGTTGAAAGTGATCCAGCCGTGAACTGCCAGATGCTTCGGCAGCGGCAGATCCAGAGCCATCAGCATTGCCGGCCAGATAATGGCGTGGAACCGCATGATGTCTTTGGCAACCATGTGCACATCTGCCGGCCAGTACTTGTCGAAATCGTGGTAGGCGTTGTTTTCATAGCCCAGTGCACTGATATAGTTGGACAGAGCGTCTACCCAGACATAGACCACGTGCTTCGGATCGAAAGTGACCGGAATACCCCATGTGAAAGAGGTGCGGGAAACGCAGAGGTCTTCCAGCCCCGGCTTGATGAAGTTGTTGACCAGTTCCACTGCACGGGTCTTGGGCTGGAGATAGTCGGTTTCCAGCAGCAGCTTTTCGATACGCTCTGCAAAGGGAGCCATTTTCATGAAGTAGGCTTCTTCCTTTGCCTCGACGACTTCGCGGTGACACTCCGGACAGCAACCGTTTTCGTCCAGCTGGGACTCGGTCCAGAAGCTTTCACAGGGAGTGCAGTACTTGCCCTTATATTCGCCCTTATAGATGTAGCCCAGATCGTACAGACGCTTGAAGATCTTCTGTACGGTTTCTATGTGGTAGTCATCGGTGGTGCGGATATAGCGGTCATAGCTGACGTGCATTTTTTCCCATAGTGCTTTGAAAGTCTTGACGATCTCATCTACATATTCTTTCGGCGTGATACCCTTTGCCGCCGCTTTCTGTTCGATTTTCAGACCGTGTTCATCAGTTCCGGTGAGGAAGATCACATCATAGCCCTGCATTCGTCTGTACCGTGCGATAGAATCGCAGGCAACTGTTGTATAGCAGTGCCCGATATGGGGATTTCCCGACGGATAGTAAATCGGTGTCGTGATATAATACGGCTTTTTTGACATACAAGGTCCTCCTTAACATTTATGTGCCCGAAGGCTCTACCTCTTATTATAGCACAGTTTTCCGGTGTTGTCCATGTTTTTTGAAAATTTTGTAGGGGATGGGGTGCGGAACTTGCTTTTTTGGAGAAAACATGTTAAAATAATGGAAAGTGTAATGCTACGATACTTTTGAATATGGGCGTAGATCTCAAAATCATCAGCGACCATTTGGGGCATTGTGACATCAATGTCACAGCTGATATTTATGCTGATGTGCTTAGCAGTACACGAAAAGTGTTGGCAGATTCTATTGAGAAGAAGCTGACTGAATAAAAATACGAGTTACAGCAACATAAAAAAATCGCTCTGCAAAACACAGAGCGATTTTAAAATACTTTTTAGTTGTCCAGAAGTTGTCCAAACGAACTTCTGAAACAAAAGAAATAACGCAATATCGACAAAAAATCGATGTTTCCTTATCTCTTTGAGAAACAAAAATATCGGATTTTAGGGGACTTTTTGCACTTTGTTAGTTGTGTGTTAGTTGTTGCGTTGTTTGTATGGTAACTATGGAGGGTATCTATAAAATTATTTTTTGGCAAGACAATCGTATTTTACTTCAATCATGACACGCTTTAAAAGAAGTTTAATCAAGAATATCAGACTAATGTTCTCCTCGATAATATAGAAAAACAGAAAGATCTTGAAAACTCTTTCTATTATATGGCGAGAGAATTGGTGCTTGAGTGTATGGCTTATGTTTGAGCAAAAGCAAAAGTATGATTATGTAAAAGAACAGATAGAATAATTACAGACAGAAAATATATAGGCAAAATGCTATGAAAAAAATCAATGTCTGGAAACTTTGTGAAGAAGTAGTTTTCCTTGAAGTAAAGGAGAATTCAAACAGCCCTAATCATGAACAGATACTCATCTATCTAGATTCGGTCAGTAAACGTTCTAGATTTTTGCTCTAAGAAATATTGGCGTAAGTGGAATATAAAAGTCTATAGATTAATACCTTCCAAGTTTCACTTTTTTATACATTCCATAATGAAAACAATAAATGAAATTTTCTCCAATGGGAACCTTAGGATATATATTATAAATTTCTCTTTCTCTATATGAAAAGTGGTAGAACACCGCATTAGACTCGGCATTTTCGATTGCTCCTATAATATTTGAATCATAAAGTATCTGTAAAAGCTTATTTTGATTAGTCATAAATTCAGGTATATCATTTTCATTGTTAAGTATATACTCCCCAAACTCATCAAATTTTGTACAAAAATCTTGATAAGAAAAAGTGGATTCATCAAATTTCTTAAAAAACTCGACTAGCAAATCAAATTCATTATTGGAATAATAAAATGAAAGCTGATCTTTTAGTGAACTTAAAAAGTATTCAGAATAGGAGTTTTGGAAATTATTGCTTTCATATACTTCTTTTTTAAAAGAGCACATACTGCTTGAATTATTTCGATTCATATTTTCTTGAATTATTTGCATAATCATAAGAATGTCTCTTGGCCTTGATAACGATATTTTTAAGAACTCCATAAAAGCTGTTCTGTCATCTTTTTTCCAAGGGAAATAAACTTTAAAATAATCTTCTATGTTTGGATCAAACTCCTGATCGTTTGATAATATTTTATTTGCAACATCATATAGTATTGAGTTTTCTGAATTTTCATATGTTGTTGTCCAGTCTAAATATACTGCGTTGTCTTTAAGCTTCGCAGCAGCATTTTGCAAAGATAACGAATAATATATATCGGGACGTAATAATAATACTACTCTAAATAAACCATCACTACCTTTTATGTTAGCAAAAGTAGATGTATTTAAAAACCAAACGGCATCAGCAAGGCCTTTTATACATTCTATATATTCTTCATATTTAATTTTTTCAGGTCTAATATCAATTCCATCTATAAATAGCACTATATCATCTTTTAATTTTATCGAAGAGAGAGCATTAGAAAACATCTTTTCAATATAGTAGAGATTATGCTGTATTTTTGTTTCGCTAAATTCGATGGTTTGAGATTGCTTTCCGCTTGCCTCGGAATATTTGCATAGTAATTTCGCAAAAATTTCACTTTCATCAACAATATTCATTATTTGTGATACTTCTGGAGAAAAAGCTTTTGAATAGTATTCATTGATTGCTTTCTGTATGGCTTTTAATTTTGACTTGTTTAATGGATAAATTGATTTTTCATTTTCTAATATGAACTGTGAAAGAAGCAGTAATATTATTACTTTCCAAATAGAACTGTAGTCCGAAAGACAGAGTCCTTTTTGTTGTTTTAAAGTATAGAATTTTTCATAGTCTGTTGCATTGATAAATGTAGTTAATCCTCTTGTGTTTTTATAACTATTATTGCTGAGATAGGTTGCGTATGCGGTTTTTCCAGTGCCTTTTTCTCCTATAAGAAAATAAATATTATCATCAAGTGAACTATCCAAAAAAGTGTTTTTTACAAAAATATCATTAAAAAATTTTTTATTTTTACGCTGAGAGTAATTCTGTGCATCAGAAAAACCAAGTTTAAGCTCCTTAATAGTTTTCATTTTTACCTCCTGTTATTATGATATTTATCTGCGCAATAGCAACAAAATATTAAATTGTTCTTTGCGCTTATCACAGCGCATCAAACATATTAATCAGAATTCTTATTATTTTTTAACTATTTTCTTATCTATCTGAATTGACCGATTGATCTCATCTTTCGGTTCTCTGTTCATACTCCCGTAAGTATTAATCTGGAAGTATTTCTCTTCATCGTTTGTAAAAGTGGTCAACATCCTTATTTTCCATAAACCTCAAAATACCACAAAAGGACAACCTCGAATTAAAAAACGAACTTGTCCTTCTGTCATAATGATTCGTCTGTCTAACACGGCATAAATTTGTAAAATATGAGCTTACTTCACGTATCCCACATACTCACCATAATGCCAGCCTGCCACATCGTAAGTCAAACCTGCACCAGTAGCTGCGGCGTAGTTCAGGAGCTGCTTTACATCAGAATAATTTACATCATCGCAGTTCATGATTCTGCCGTCCTTGTTTCCATCTGCTGCCTCTACTTTTTTTGCGGAGTCCAGTTTATATTTTGCCGGATTCATCTTCGCAATAGAAACCATCAGAGCTTTTCCGTTTGCTGTTGTCAGCAGGCTGCCGTCAGCCTCTGCGATATTGTATGCAGACAGCATGATCGCAGCATCCTTGGAGTTGACCTGTTCATCGCTGTTCAAATCGCCAATTACATAAAAATCATACTGCTGACTGGTATAGCAGCTGATCTCATTGTTCTTTACAGATTCGAACGAGGCATCTTCTACGGTTACTTCTGCGTCACTGGTAGTATAGAAGGTTACCAGAGTGCCGTCATCCTTGGAATCGTCCAGAGATGCACTGGTGATAACAACCTTGCTGCCATTCTGTGCAGCAGATACGATAGCATCACCATAAGCACTGCCGTTTGTTGCGGCAACCATACCGTCCACAGTCAACAGGTCTGCGGTTGCGTTCAGCGTGATGTCAGATGCTGAGAAACCGGTGTTGTTCTTGATGGACAGTGTCACTGCGGTTGCACCTGCCGGAACAACTGTGCCGTCAGCGGCGGTGAATGTTTCTGCTACGGTGCTGTAGGAAACATTGACTGCGTTTACTGCCTCAGCTGCGCTTGCAACAACGCCTGCGCAAGCAGATACCATTGTGGCTGCAGATAAAGCAGCAATAATTTTTTTTACAGACTTCATAAGTAGTACCTCCCTTTCGGATATGTAATGATTTTTAAGTTGTCTCCTTTCTTTTGCTCTCCTGATAAATCAGCAAAGCAAAAGTCACTTTTTCATTTTCAAGAACAGAACTATCTCTATTTTTTCAGTCCTGCTCCACGCAGAGCACACTCGTACACAATGTCGAACAAGTCGTTTGTATCAATTTTACCGTTGTTGTCTGTGTCAGCTTCAATATTGGGAACATAGCCTCGATAGTATCTTCTTGCACCGTGAGGTGCGATTGCTTTATTAGCAATATGCATCATAGTCCAATAAATGTCACTGACTTCATATGGTTTTCCATTTCCATCCGCATCGCCGAGCATAGGTGTATCATCAAACACGCCGTCACCGTCAAAGTCGTATACTAGCTCACTGCATTCCTTTTCAGTATTGAATTGCAGCAGAACATCTTTTGAACGGACAAAGTTAATAAAATAACTGCCAAACCAGTCAAGAAATTCTTCATAATCGCCGTCAAACGCATCAATATCTTCCTGAGCGACATTTGGATGTGTTTGTACATATACTTCTCCACTGCCAGTGATTGCTAATCCGGTATCCTGCTTTGAAACAGTTACCGTTTGATTCGGTGAGACATCAATATGAATGGTATTGTTGGCAACTGGTGCGAAATTGTAATTTCCTTCATCGTAAATCATCATGTACGATACTGTGATTTTTTGTGTGTCTGTGTTGGTATAGGTCACGCTGTCGCCGGAGAAATCCATTTTGCATTTTGTGCCAACGTCATATAGTTTAGGATCATTTGGATTTTGTCCTGCAAGTTGTTCTATTCTCAAGCGATATCCCTCACCATTGATGGAAAAGGCGAATCTTTCTGCACGCTGGTTTTTTTCCAAATGAAAGGAAGATCCCTTTCCAAAAAAAATAAAATCTCCATAGTTCAAATGGCTTTCTTTCCAGAGATTATGTTTTTTTCCGTCTTTGGTGGCAGACGTTACTTGAATTTGATTCTTTCCGCCGTTATAAAATTTCCATTTTACAACCTCAGAAACATCAGTATTAGTTTCTGTAGTACCATGAATTGGTGCTTTGTAAGTCAATAAAGAATCATCATCTGAGGCATACAATAAAATTCCGCCATTTTCTGAGGTGGCATCATATGCCGGGATGCAAAACTGCTTGGTCTCCGAATTGATATAGATGCAGGCATTTTCATTGAATGTCGGTGTCTCTGTACCTTTTTTTACACAGTTGCTGTCGTAAGTGACAATACAGGTATCATAACTGATGCCATCGAATGTCCAGTTGCCGGATAATTCATCCATACCAACAACAGCGTGCGTTCCTCCTTTTTTAGAAGAAATTCCTGCCATAAAATAAGTGCCTTTTTCCTTGCAGCGTGCCGCACAGTCCAGAAACATATTCGCATGTTCTTCTTTTGTCATCATTGACGTTATGCCAATAATGGCGTGTTCTACCGTTTTGTATACCTGCAGAGAGTTGTAATAGGTGATCAACGTTTCCACATCATCAGTCAGTGTTACATCGTATAACGTTTCTGCACCCTCCTGCAAATCGCCCGGAGTCAATTCACCGTTATGAATCAATACCGAAATAGCAGACATACCATAACAAAGACCGCCACTATAGGCTGTATTATAGGCATCTAAATCATAATTTGAACTTATTTCTGAATCTGTCATATTTGTTTTCAGCGGATTAAGTACTCTTTCTGTAAAATCGTCCTTTGACAAAGTACACAGGTGATTTGCAAATGAAAAAGTATCTTTGTACATTCCCTTCTCAATCGCAGCTTTTTCCAGTTCGCTTTGTGCCGATGACGTATCCGCTTCGTAAAGCGGAATCTCTCCCTCTGTCACCGAATCATAAAGTGCATCTCCCAGCTCGTCCGTGTTGTCTTCCAGTGCCTCCTGTACCAGCTTATCTGTATTGTCCAGAACGGAGTATTCTTCCGCTCCGACTGCTGTCGGCTGATAGGTAAGTATGCACGTTGCGGCGGTGGACAGGGCTAATAATGTTGCGATTTGTTTTTTCATAAAAATTCCTCCCTTTTAAATTAGAAAATCTGTAGATCATCGAGAGATTCCTCTGCACTGGTGGTGATCGGTGTGCAGGTCAGCATACACGCTGCTGCGGTGGAGAGTGCCAGTAGTGTTGTGAATTGTTTTTTCATAAAAATCCTTCCCTTTTGTCCAAGAATTCGGGAAATGCAGCAGTGTGGACTTTCCCTGCAAAGACCGGCAGCGGTGCTCCGGATATTTTTCCCTCTATAATAGACACAATTGAGGAGGGTCAAATGTTGCACTTTTAATTGAAAATATTTTGTGAACATTTGACAGGATAACGTCGGAGATTCCAAAAACGGCGATTTTGCAATAAAAAAGAGCCTGCAGGGGCTGCAGGCTCAGGGAAAATCCAAACAGGTTGCATGCGTGTCAGATGACAAGATTCGAACTTGCGGGATTTGGGGTGGATTTGACGTAGTTTCGGGCTTTTTTTGGGGAGGTTGCCATTTTTGGTTGCCATTGAAAATTTAGGGATGTTATTTTAGTGGGTTAGGGGAGTTCTTTTTTTGCTGCGGCAAGGGCGACTTCTATGGTTTTATCCATGTCGGTAGTATTTGTATTCGCCGAGGCGGCCACCGAAAATGACATTGTCTTCTGCTTCTGCAAGGGCTTTGTACTGTTCATACAGTGTGCTGTTTTTAGTGTCGTTGACGGGGTAGTAGGGTTCATCTCCAAGTTTCCATTCCGAAGAATACTCTCTCGAAATAACTGTTTTCGGCAGATCGTTTCCGTTTTCATCTTTGCCGAACTCAAACCATTTATGTTCAATGATTCTTGTCCAGGGAGTTTCTCTGTCTGTGTAGTTTGCAGCTGCATTGCCTTGGAAGTTTGGCTTATCAAGAATCTCATTCTCAAATCTGACAGAGCGATACTCCAAAGTACCCAGCTTATAATCGAAATACGCATCGATCGGACCGGTGTAGATCACCTTTTCAGCGAGCTTGTCCAGTTCTTCTTTGTTTTCCAGATAGTCAACATTCAGCCGAACTTCAATACCTTCCAGCATTTTCTCAATCAGCTTGGTATATCCGCCGATGGGAATGCCTTGATAGAGTGCGTTGAAATAGTTGTTATCGAATGTCAGGCGAACTGGGAGTCGCTTAATGATGAATGCGGGCAGATCTTTGCAGTCTCGTCCCCACTGTTTCTCTGTATAACCTTTTACAAGCTTTTCGTAGATGTCTCGTCCAACAAGCGAGATTGCCTGTTCTTCCAGATTTTTCGGCTCACCAGTGATTTCTTTTTTCTGCTCTTCAATTTTGGCTGCGGCTTCTTCGGGAGTCACAACACCCCACATTTTATTAAATGTGTACATGTTGAATGGCATGGAATAGAGCTCGCCCTTGTAATTGGCCACCGGAGAGTTTGTGAAACGGTTGAAGTCAACAAAGCTTGTGACATAGTCCCATACCTCTTTGTTATTGGTATGGAAAATGTGTGCACCGTACTTGTGTACATTGATGCCCTCCACCTTTTCTGTATAGATATTTCCGCCTACATTGGGGCGTTCTGGGCAATTGTTGCTCCGTATAGGCCGGAGCCGACGATAAGGTAGTTGTAGTTCATTTTATGTATCTCCCTCACCGATTGCTGTACATTTTTTCATAGTAGTCCTGATACTCGCCGGAAATGATATCCTTCCACCACTTCTGATTGTCCAGGTACCACTGAATGGTCTTTTTGATACCGTCTGCAAACTTTGTCTCCGGCAGCCAGCCCAGTTCGTTGTGGATCTTGGTCGGGTCGATGGCATAACGCATATCGTGGCCCTTACGGTCGGTGACATAGGTAATCAGACTCTCCGGCTTGCCTAGTTCCTTGCAGATCAGCTTGACAATGTCGATGTTCTTCATCTCGTTGTGGCCGCCCACATTGTAGACTTCGCCGACCTTGCCGTTGTGGATGATGAGGTCGATCGCCTTGCAGTGATCCTCCACATACAGCCAGTCACGCACGTTTTCGCCCTTGCCGTAAACCGGCAGCGGCTTGTCTGCCAGGGCATTGGCGATCATCAGCGGAATCAGCTTTTCCGGGAAGTGATACGGGCCGTAGTTGTTGGAGCATCTGGAAATCGTTACCGGGAGACCATAAGTTCTGTGGTAAGCCAGTACCAGCAGATCTGCACCTGCTTTAGAAGAGGAGTAGGGGCTGCTGGTGTGGATGGGAGTCTCTTCGGTAAAGAACAGATCCGGTCTGTCCAACGGCAGGTCGCCGTAGACTTCGTCGGTAGAAACCTGGTGATAACGCTGGATGCCATACTTCCGGCAAGCGTCCATCATAACCGCTGTGCCGAGGATATTGGTCTGGAGGAAGATCTCCGGGTTCTCGATAGAGCGGTCTACGTGAGATTCAGCTGCAAAGTTGACGACGACGTCGGGCTTTTCCTCCTCGAAGAGCTTGTACACGCCCTCACGGTCGCAGATGTCCAGCTTGACAAATCGGAAGTTCGGATTGTCCATCACTGGTTCCAGTGTGGACAGATTGCCGGCATAGGTCAGCTTGTCCAGACAAACAATACGGTAGTCTGGGTGTGCTTTCAGCATATGAAAAACGAAATTGGAGCCGATAAAGCCGGCGCCGCCAGTTACGATAATGGTCATGATAGATACTTCTTAGGATGAAGTGTGTTGTTTTTATTATATCATACTTTTGGGGGAATTGTAATAAAAAATGTACCGCTGGTGGGCGGTACATTGGGGGATATGGGGATAGGCAATATCTGAAATGGTATCAATAATTTAGGAGAGTTCTTTCTTTGCTGCGGCAAGGGCAACTTCTACGGTTTTATCCATGTCGTAGTATTTGTATTCGCCGAGGCGGCCACCGAAAATGACATTGTCTTCTGCTTCTGCAAGGGCTTTGTACTGTTCATACAGTGTGCTGTTTTTAGTGTCGTTGACGGGGTAGTAGGGTTCATCTCCAAGTTTCCATTCCGAAGAATACTCTCTCGAAATAACTGTTTTCGGCAGATCGTTTCCGTTTTCATCTTTGCCGAACTCAAACCATTTATGTTCAATGATTCTTGTCCAGGGAGTTTCTCTGTCTGTGTAGTTTGCAGCTGCATTGCCTTGGAAGTTTGGCTTATCAAGAATCTCATTCTCAAATCTGACAGAGCGATACTCCAAAGTACCCAGCTTATAATCGAAATACGCATCGATCGGACCGGTGTAGATCACCTTTTCAGCGAGCTTGTCCAGTTCTTCTTTGTTTTCCAGATAGTCAACATTCAGCCGAACTTCAATACCTTCCAGCATTTTCTCAATCAGCTTGGTATATCCGCCGATGGGAATGCCTTGATAGAGTGCGTTGAAATAGTTGTTATCGAATGTCAGGCGAACTGGGAGTCGCTTAATGATGAATGCGGGCAGATCTTTGCAGTCTCGTCCCCACTGTTTCTCTGTATAACCTTTTACAAGCTTTTCGTAGATGTCTCGTCCAACAAGCGAGATTGCCTGTTCTTCCAGATTTTTCGGCTCACCAGTGATTTCTTTTTTCTGCTCTTCAATTTTGGCTGCGGCTTCTTCGGGAGTCACAACACCCCACATTTTATTAAATGTGTACATGTTGAATGGCATGGAATAGAGCTCGCCCTTGTAATTGGCCACCGGAGAGTTTGTGAAACGGTTGAAGTCAACAAAGCTTGTGACATAGTCCCATACCTCTTTGTTATTGGTATGGAAAATGTGAGCGCCGTACTTGTGTACATTGATGCCCTCAACCTTTTCTGTATAGATATTTCCGCCGATGTTGGGGCGTTTATCTATTACAAGTACGCTCTTTCCTGCTTTTTTTGCCTGCTGGGCAATTGTTGCTCCGTAGAGACCGGAGCCGACGATAAGGTAGTTGTAGGTCATATTGCAAATCTCCTTCCAAATATTTAAAATAAATCATTCAGACAAGTATTTATACAGCTTTTCTATAATTTCGTTATCTATTTTCGTACTAAACTTTCTCGCAAATATATTGTCACTATTCACAAGTAGCTCATAATCGCATTTTTGGTAAACATACGGATTGCCCCTCTTCCAGTCTATCTCTCTTAAACATTCATTGATAACTGTTTCTTTATACGGCGATGCCATTACCATTGTTTGAAGAAAAATTTCATCTGCACATACTGTGCGATCAAACATCTTATCATATTTATAAAAATTTGAAACCACATATGAAGCAAGATCATGATTTATGCTAAACCAGTTTGCACCTTTATAAATCTCATCTTCTTTTCCTCTTATTCGATTAACTTTGATGATTTTCTGGAGAATAAGTAATATCTTCTGAATATAAAATAGAAAAGATTTGCGGTGACCTGCAGCCTTCTGAAAAAAGTAATAATATTTCAGTCTGTCAATGGCATTTTGGTTACGCTCCCCAAAATCAATAAAATTTTTTCCGTTATGATCTTCAAAAAACTGATTTATATATTCTGGTTTCTTCAATGGAAAATCTACACCTGAAAGAAGGTGATAATATTTATACTTTTTTTTGATTGCTTCCCTTAACATGTTGATTTCAAGATCTACTTGAATTCTATCACCCCATCGTATATCTGATGAAGTAATAAAGTACATGTCGGATTTATCAATACACTTTTTTAATTCATCTAAATCAAAATCTTTTGCCTTGCAATCTATATGTATATAAAAATCTGCATCTTTGTCGTCAAGAATTGAAATCGTTTTTTTTAGGATTTCAAAATCTGTATGAGCCATAATCAGATAAGCATTTTGTTTACACATCTTACATTCCTCGTAAATGACATTTATATAATAAGAGTTTAATTTTAAATTTCAATTGAGATTTAAAATTAAGTGAACCATATTTCTTCATAACGTACTCTATACCTTTTTGGTTGAAGTCCGTCCAGAAATCCTCTGTTGATTTTGAAAAAGCACTTGGATGTTCAAGATTTGGCTGTAGACAATCTTTTTTATTTGATTCTCTATAGTTAAGGTCTTTGCTTATGGCATCAAATATTTTTTTGCCTTTTTCAGTGTTTATAATGATAAGAGAAACGCCTTTATTATCATTAAAATTTTCAACTGCCTTGTCTATTCCCCAGAAATCTGCGAGTGTAATATCTGACGGTCTGTTGAAATTGGCATACCTGCATTTGGAACACGAAGGTCTAAACATTATGTGCTTATAAAATAAATCAGTATATAAATTAGAAAAATGTTTTTTATTTGTTGTAAAGCTTTCGATGTGAGCCGCCCAGCCAAAATACTTATCACGGAAACTAAACTGAGTAATTTTTGCATTTGTTTTTTTTGATAAATAATCGAGATATTTCTCGTATACCAAAGGACTTGGAACGCCATGACACACTATATCACACAATATCAGATTCGTTGTATCCGTATTCTGTTGCCTCAGATAATTTTTTAACCCTGCTGTCTGACATCCTGTTCCAGAAAATAAGACGACTCTGTGATCGTTCAGATCTCTTCTTACACTAAGAAAAGTATCACCCATTTCACTCTGAACATATTTAGAACCCTTAAAATCATTCACAGCTTTTTTGTCTTCTGCTCTTTTGTGTACTACTTTCAGATTTTCATCAAATGCAGCCCCATAAATAACGCCCTTTTTGTCAAGCACATACTGACAGATTGCCATAAATGTACCACCTGATCGACTTGTAAGTCGTTCATTGAGATTTTTATGTTTTACAGCATATATAAGGTTTTCTTTAATATCTAGGTGATTCACAGCCTTTGTTTTTTGAAAATCACATACTTTTACACACATTTGGCAGTTCACGCAGAGATTTTCATCAACAGCTGGATATAAAAATCCTTTCTCATCCATTTTCATTTGAATTGCATCTTTTGGACAGATACTGCAACAGGCAGTACATCCACAGCATTGATTTTTTGATGAATAAATATTCATTTTGGCTATCCTCTTAATTTTACTTACTCTTTATTGTGCTTTTGACTCTTTTGATCAGAGAAAATAGACATTCTCTATCAAATAGTAAACTTTCAATTGCTAGAATCAAAGTTATAAATATTGTATAAATGATTGCATAAACAGCCCAAACCAGAAAATTTGAAACTGCAATTTTTATGAACATTGACGGAATAAAACAAATAACAGATACTATCAGCAGTCTGATTATTCTTATTACACTTTCTGACACTTTCATGTGTGTAACATTTTTAGGGATAAAGAAAAGAAGATCTATAACTCTATACAGATTTGAAAGAGAAAGTGCTGTCATAATACCGTATAGGCCAAATGGTATTGCGAGCAATATTCCCATAATCACTGCAATCAATGCCTGTGTTAATGACTGCCATCTGGTTTCTTTATAAAGTCCTGCAGAAATTACAAGCATTCCCTGTGGAGTCTTTATATTATAAAGAAGTCCGTTTACAACAAATAATATTGCGAGTAAAGGCTGGTTATAATTAACATCAGTCACTTTTGATGTATATATATTGACAAAAAATTGGAGCATGACAGCTGCAACAGTATAAATAATGAAGATCAAATGATAGTATGCATATTCAAATTCACTATAGGCTTTTTGAAGCTTTTTCTGTTCTTTTCTTGCGATAAGATCTCCAAATGATGCGGAAAGTCCATTCTGAAATATATTCAAGAGAGAGTTTATGCCATTCATCACCATGTTAAAAATAGAATAGACACTAACTGTTTTTAATGATGTGAAAACAGTTGCAATTACTGTTGGTGCTCCGACCTGTACTGCTTGAACTATCTGCAAAAATAAGGCATCCCATCTTTTATCCAACGCAGAATTGTCAGGGTCCTCATTATAATTTAGATACTTGTAATTCTTCTTTACATAAAATGAAAGGATTAACGTTCTTACAACAAGTGGAATGATGGCAACAATGTAAAGTATCAGGACATTTACATTTCTCATTGAGAGTACCACAATAACCAATGTATTCAGAATGATATGAACAGTGGAGGCCAGTGAAATCACATATGTTTTCTGATCTGCTGTTAATATTACTCTATATTTTGCTAAGGAGAAGAAGTCAAGAAAACTTTTTGAACTCAAAGCAATTACAAGAAAGGATATAATAACATATGGCATGTTTTCCACTTTTGCAAATGATGGGTATACTGCCGCAAGAGCTACCACAAGAACTGCAAAAACGGCACCGGACACATAGTAAAAATGTTTTGCAGCCGAAACTATCGCATTGATACGCTTATGATCATTGTCTGCAAGCGGTTTATACAGAGAATAAACTGCAGCACTGCCCAATCCAGCCTCTACAAGATTAAAATATGTTATAAATTGATTTATCGATGAAACAAGTCCGTTTATTTCTGAACCATAATGTACAAGCATAAATCGAGGAGTAATAAATCCCGCGATCATTACTATAGCTTGATACAATGCGGTAGACATGGAATTGTACAAAAATTTTTTTGTTCTATTCATATTATCCTTTTATTATTTTTTTGAGGTAATTTATACTTTTAACACGTTCATTGCCAATGACATTGTCTACTGATTCCCAGTCGATTGATGTATCCTTAAGTGGCTCCTCACTAATAATCTCTCTTCCCGTTATATTCAGCTTATTTAAAAGTTCTTCGGCTCTGCTATTTCTGCCGTTTTTAGTATGATATTCAACAAAGAACTGTTTATGAAATATAACGGAAAAAGCTGTTCCATGAAATGAATTTGTCGCAACATATTCAGCATTTTTTATGTAACCGAGAAATTCTTCAGGAGAAACTGCTGTTTTATATTCAATGCCTTTTACTCTCATAATGGGTTTATCATTAATGTAAATAACTTTTAGGTTCTTTAAAGCTGCAAGCTTTTTTGCATATTCCAGCAAGTTTACAGGCATATTTACACTAAATACGAGGATGTATTTTTCTTCAGAAGGTTTTATGGCAATGTTGCTGTAAATATCAGACGAGAGCAAAAATGTCGGATCAATATTTACATCCATATCCGACGCAATACCAATTTTTCTTAAAATGTCAACGGCATTTTCTTCCCTGAGAGATATATTTTTATATCCATTCAATCTTTTTTTGTATTCTTCTTTTTTGTTTTCTGGTATGGACTTGCATCCAATACTTGCTGCATAGGAATTCTTTTTCTTATCTTCAGCAAATGTCAAAAAATAAGCTCCATCAAATCCAACACAACTCGGACTCCAGACCTGATCACTTCCTGTTATAAATGCATCGTACTCTTTGTTAAGAGATTTTAATTCTTCTTTTTCATATTGGTTTTTAGAAAGCGAAATGCAGCTGCTTAAAAAAACGTTGAATTTCTTTTTTTTCTTTGCTATAATATGCCCTTTTATCAAGCCCTTTAAAACACCTGCAATAAGATTATTCCTTTTAAAATCAAATATTTTGTATGTTTCTTCAAGAGCAATGGAACGATAATCTATCACTTCACATTCAACTCCCATGTTGTTTATAAATTTACATAAGGCAAAAGCCTGTAACACTGCACCATAATTTATTGCTCTATGAAATGTCATTATGCCAATTTTCAATTTACAACAGCTCCTTTTTCTTAAAAAGATAATTGAAATCGTTCATGCTTATCATATTCCCTTTATAATAATCAATATACATGATGCTGAAATAATATGGGAATAATGTTGCGACATCGTATAGTGGATTTCCAGTCATTCCATACAGGATAAAAAACACCTGAACAAACAAACAGAACGGCATAATATTTTTTGCTGATTGTGGGAAAACTTTCTCATTCTTTCTATACGCCTTGAATAATGTAATTGCATTAAATAAATTGTATAAAAAGAATGCCACATATAAAGTAAACCCTACAATGCCAACCTCACATAAAAGTTGCAAGTAAATATTATGTGCGTGTCTATATTTGTATACAGTCATATACTTTCCAAGATTTTCGTAGTAGTAAGAAGGATAGCTTCCCCATCCATGCCCAAAAATGGGTTTTTCCTTAAACAGACGATAGGCCAATGCATACAAAGGACCTCTTCCTGCTGTAACATCACCGCTATCTGATTCACTAAAAAATCTATTTACGACATTAAGGAGCTGCGGAATCCATATAGATGCAATTAAAAGTGCAATGACGCCTAGTAGAATCAAAGAAATTATTTTTAAAATTCTTCCCTTTGGTTTATTCGCTTTAAAAAAATAATATATAAAAACTATTGCAATGATAGAAAAAAGAAGTGGACCTCTCTTTCCTGTAAGAAGCAACGCACTCAGCATTATAACAGTACATGTTATATTTTTTAATGACTTAAGATTATTTAGGAGTTTGGCTGCAAACGCACCAAGACCGATAGATAGATACATTCCATTAGTGCTATAATGATCTGTAAAACCTGCCATAAATCCATTTTGATATGCCTTTATCAATTGTTTCTGAGATTCAATATCAAAAAGAGGCAAAACAAATTTAAAATAAAGAACAGGTGATACAAAAGTTAGTATTGTCATAACAGCATAGAACATTGTAAATACCTGAACCAATATATACAATTCATTCTGCCAACTATTAAGACGTTTTCCCATGATCATCATTAGCCATATTGACCAAAAAGAAATTATGTAATAATAAGAGCCATGCTTTATATCATAATTGTTGACTGTAATATAGAATCCTATAACAGCCATAATTACCTCTGTTCCATTTAAATTTATCGAAGATTTTAACTTTCCTGTTCTTTTATATCCAAAACAATATGCACAAAAAAAAATAAAAACCGCAAATAAAAGCGTAAGATACTTTACAACTGTTGAAGGATAAATATAATTATCGATTGAAACTGTATATGGATATAAAACAACAAAAAAGACCGCAATGTACATTAAAATTTTCAATGGTGAAAAAGAAAAACTTTTGAATGTATTTTCGCTCATTTTGATCGCTCCTCCTTTCAATTACCGTAAAGCGATACCAAAAGTTATAATGATATTTTTGAATTTATAAAGTTCGCTTTTTTTACAATAAATTCAGTGAGAGGTCTTGCAATCTTTATTGGTATAAAAAGAAGCTTTATTGTCTTGCTATTGTAAAATTTCACATCTGAAATTTTGATACTTCTTATTTTCTCTTCAATAGCTTTTTTCTCTTTGCTAAATTTTTTGCAGTAATCAGGGCTTGAAGTTATTTTCACCCATAATCTAATATAGCTATTGAGTCTAAAATAATTTATATTTTTTATTTTCTGTCCAGAAACTTGATTGGAAATAATATCTGTAATTTTTAAAGAATCAAAATTTTTAGAAGACAGTCTTGCTGACATGACAGACAGCGGATTTATAAAATAATAATAGCCGCAATAAGGGATATAAACTATTTTGTTGGACAAAACGATGAAATTATATATGTACATCTCGTCTTCTGCAATTTTATATTCTTCCGGGAATAAGATTTTATCTGCAATGTTTTTACGAAATATTTTGTTCCATACTCTGAAATCTACTTTATCAAATAAAAGGAATTGCTTTGTTGCTTCGTTTTTATCCATTACAACAGGATTATTTCCTTTTTTATTACACGAAATTTCTTTGATGCCATTTAACTCCGTATAACCTGAACAGACCATATCCGCATCAAATTTTTTTGCTGTTAAATAAAGAGTTTCACAAAAATCTTCTCTAATGTAATCATCAGCATCTGTAAATCCTATATATTCGCCTCTAGCATTTTGTATTCCAAGATTTCTCGCTGAGGATACACCTCCATTGGTTTTATGGAAAACTGATATTCGGCTATCTTTTTCTTTAAATTCATCACATTTTTTTCTACATTTATCAGTTGAGCCATCATCAACAAGAATGATTTCTATTTCTTTTAATGTTTGCCTTAAAAGTGAAAGAACGCATCTCTCCAACAATTTGATTTCAACTTTATAAATTGGGACTATAATACTCACTTTAATCATTAATCATTTTTACCTCTAATAATATTAGTCAAGGCACCCGATATTTTATTTTCAAAAATATAATTTACAGGTATTGCAATTACAATAACAGCCGTAACGCACACCACACTTATCAATAAAGACATAACAGAAATGTCATCGAGATTGTAAACAATTCTGGATATACCTTTTACAACAAATTCATGGGTCAAATACATTGATAAACTGATCTTGCCAATAAAAGACATCATTTTTGTGTGGATAAGCAGGTTCCCAAAAATTAGCACAACCAAAAACAATAAAATCGGCAAGAGAAGCTTTATGTAAGCGTTTATTTTTAAATAGCTGAACAACATTCCCAAGCCTATATAAATAAGATAAAAGAAAACGTTAAAGAAGTATTTTTTTTCTTTGCAGTACTCTTTGGGAATTCTCTTTTTTCTTATCATGATGGATGAAAGAATCATTCCTGCTGAAAGAGTGATCATGCCATTTCTGTAAAGTAGAAATATGGCATTATCCGAAAAGAATATTTGTCCAATAGCTGTTAAAATTAATAGAATTGCTGTGGAAATTTCTCCTCTATACTTATATGAAATAAGCATAGAGGCCTTAAAAACGACATAATAGAACATTAAAACATTGATATACCAACCCACATCAAGTAAAGGTCTTGAAATGCCATTACTGTTTACATATGGTATAAAAATCAAGGATCTCAGCAAATTCAGAACTGTAGGTTCTGCCGTATGAAAAAAGGAAGGCTTTAAACGTGCAACGGCAAAACAGAATAATGTAACAATATAGTAAAGTGGTGCAATTTTCAAATACCTTTTTAAAAAGAAAAATTTTCCATTTTTATTTTCTGTTGAGTAAACTGTCAGAAAACCACTTATTAGAAAAAAAATACAAACAGCAAATCCTCCCGGATTTCCTCCAAGCAGCATATTTACACAACCTATATGTGAAAGCACGACCATTATTGCCGAAACTGCCCTCAAGTCATCGAACGCTCTTATGTGTTTCATACATTATACCTATTTCTTTATTTTTTCGTATAAATCCCAGCAAATTTTATAGGCAGGATAGCCGCACATTAATAATTTTATGGCTAAAACATCTCTTTTTGGAACGTTGTCATCATTTAACAAAACATTTTTTCTATCTTTTATATAAGAAATCATCTGCTTTTTCTCGCTGTCAAAACCTTTTGAATTTCTCATCTGATTCAACGTACTAAATCTTGCATATACCTGTCTTCGCAAAATGGCCCGATCTAAGTCGGGATATACTTTCAAAACATCGTCTGCCATTTTATCCGTCATCTCTAACAAGTCTAGTTTCTTAGGACTAAATGAACAATTGACAATAGAACCTTTTCTGACTATATAGTTGTACTTTGATTCGTATCCAACAGCTATCTTATCACACTGTAACATCAATTGATAAGTAGTTCCAATATCTTCGAAAAGCTTTCCTTTTGGGTATTCGACATTGTCAAACAAATTTCGGTGGTAAAGTTTAGCCCATGCGGACGTATCTATAACATCATGGTAGAGCATTCTTTCTAAACAACTTTTATTAGAAAGAATCTCATCGCCTTTTTTTCCGTTTTCTTTTATTTTTCCATTATCGAATAAAACTCTATGTTGACATATAGACATTTTCGTATTGTATTTCATCAACAACGCATACAGATACTCAATATAGTCTAAGTCAACAAAATCATCTGAATCAATACATGTTATGAAATTGCCGGACGCTCTCTGAATACCATAATTTCTAGCATCTGAAAGTCCGCCATTTTCTTTATGAAAAACAATTATCCTATCGTCTTTTTTCTTATACTCATCGCATTTTAATGCGGACCCATCTGTCGAACCGTCATCAACCATTATAATTTCGATATTCCTATATGTTTGGTTAATAACGGATTCCATACACCTATCGAGATAATCGGATACATTGTAAATTGGTAGAATAACTGATATAAGATCTTTTTTCATTTAGAAGCTACCCTCATATTTTTTATGCCCAAACTTCGCACCGATAAATGACTTGATTTTTCTATTCCAGTCAATTTTCTCAGTATAAATGCAAGGAATTTCTTTTATGTCTTTTTGCTGTATAGCTCCTGATTTCACTTGATAATCAAGCCAGACATTAAATATTATCTCGCTGACTCTGCCATAAAAGCGACCTTGAAAAAATGATAATTCCTTGGAAGATTCTCCGATTCTTTTTTCTAGTTCAAAAAGAATGCTGAAAAGCCATTCACAGTAGTTCTGGAACAAATCTTTTCTCATAATCATCATGTTAAACATATACCCATAGGTCTGCTTGTATACTTTGTCGCAGGAATCCATGTACTCAGGATACTTTTCGGCGATAATCTTTTTTGTCACATCAAGATGCTCTGCATAATGCGTATGTGCATAATGCGAGTAAAGTGTCTCGATATAATATTTGCGTTTTTTAGGAACAAACACTTTGTAATTATCCAAAAGTGGCTTCAGCTCGTCATATGTAAGAATATTGTCAAAGGAATTCTTTGATTTCTTTTTCAAAGAAAAATGACGCCTATAATGAGCCAAGCCTATATAATCAGAGTTAATATTTTTCCAAGCCCAGTAAAGACCTGTTAATTCGCAAAACGAAGGATTTTTTAGAGAAATGTTTTCTCCTGTATTGTCTTTGACATATCCTAAATCCAAATCATTTCCATCAGCATCTTTTTTGCCTTCTGCACCCACATGGACAGGTAAGTACATTTCATCAGATGGCATTTGGTATTTTTTATGCGTAGCTATTACAACCGTAGCTTTATTCTCCAAAACCATACCCCTCTTTTTTCTCTGCTTGCCCATTATAACTGTAGAATACTACAATTTATTAAGCAAAAAGTGTTCCTGGAAACAGTCGATTGCCTTCTAATATCCGTCTCCACTTATATAACACAATTATACCACACGCCCCCACAAGTGTCAAGCAAATCCTTCGACAAATACGCTCACAAACCGAAAAAATAACACCAAAAAATTAATTTTTTCTGTTCATATTGTCAATTTCCCGTCGGAATATCTGCCAATTACGCAGAAATTCACGCTGGGGAACGAAAAAGCAGCATTTTCTGCACCATCAAAAAAGCCCGATGGATCACCTTCCATCGGGTAAAAAATCATTTTAAATTCGGGTGATTTGTGCTTTCGGAGCAGAAACTCAGTCTTCCGCCGCCTGCTCTTCTGTCACCAGTGCTTTTCGCTTGATGCCCAGGTAGCAGCGCTTGGGGTTGGCATCGCTGCTTTTACGCTTGCGGCCGGACTTCAGTTGCAGCTCTGCTCTGACAGCCTTTGCAAAGGCATCGTAGTTCGGGAAGCAGTATGCGTAGCTCTCATCCAGGGCATATTCCTTGTAATCGGCGTACATATCCTCGGTGAAAATGTAATCATCGTCGTTCTCGGTGCGTACATAACAAGCCGTAAAGAAGAAGTCCAGAGACTTGCTGGTGCTGCGGCTGACTGCCGTGGGCGGCACATAGCTGTCATAGCTTTCGCCCTCTTCGGAGTCGCTGAATTCGTAGTGGTTGTCCTTGAGCACCTTGTACGCCAGAATCAGCTTTCTCACAATAGCTGCCTTCTCACGCTCCAGCTTGTCCATCAGTACCTCAAAGGGCTCTGCATTGTCGGTCAGTCTGTGCTTGAACGGGATCACAAGCTTACGCATATCAAACGCCGCATCCGGCATCTTCGTGGTAATGTCGTAGTTGGAGGCGTTGATGATGTGTGCACGGCTTTGGAACGGGACACTGCCGTTTTCGCCCTTGAATTCCGCTGAAAGCATATCAGCACCGGAGATGCCCTTGAGAAAGGCAGTCGCCTTGGTGTTCAGCGGTGCGGAGTCCATGTCCATGCAGCAGCAGAGGGATTTTCCATAGACCATGCTGGGTGCAAACTGGCGACCCAGGTCGTTTGGCTGCATGGTAACGGTTGCTGAGTTGTTGAACAGACGCATCAGAAAGCTCAGCAGAAAGGTCTTGCCGGAGTTGGTCACACCCAAAAAGCAGAACAGTTTCTTGACCATATCGTTGGTCAGGCAAACGCCCAGGACTTCGTTGATTCGCTTGTTCAGCGGCATTTCGTGATTGGTGTAGGTGTTGATGACCTTTTCATATTCCGGGCAGGCTTTGTTTTCCGCAAGCCAGTCCGCATGGATCATGCTGGTAAAGAATTTCTGCGGTATTGCCCTATTTGTTCATGGAGTTCATCTCGAAACACACTTTGAAGTACGGTATAGCTTTTACAAATACGGGATATGATGATGTTTACGAGATAATTCAAATCATCACACATCTTTGACTCTTCTTTCTTTGTCATAGCAGGGGGTCCGGCAGCGTCAGACAGATCTTTTCTCCGGAGGGAGCAGGTATTGCCTTATAGTCATACTCTTTCATTCCTGCCTGTTTTTATTGACATTTTTGGAAATCACAAAAGTCAGAATAACAAGCACAAGTGGAAAAATACAGCCTGCAAGCACGCCCTTGTGAATATCATCTCCTGCACTTTGTGAAATGTTTCCTACGATACCCGGACCTATTGCACCGCCAAGGTCGCCTGCCATGGCAAGAAGGGCAAACATTGCTGTGCCGCCTGAGGGCATTTTCCCCGAACAGATACTTATGGTTCCAGGCCACATAATTCCAACGGAAAAGCCGCATATTATACAGCCTGCAAGCCCAAGCATGGGAATATCCGACAGGGAAGCAACAAGATAGCATATCAGGCAAAGCATGCCTGAGCCTATCATAAATTTTATTAGGTCAAGCCTGTCGCCGTATTTTCCATACAGTGAGCGACTTATTCCCATAGTCACCGCAAACAGGCAAGGCCCGGCAATATCTCCCATAGCCTTTGAAAGATCCAAAGCAGATTCCGCAAATGCAGATGCCCACTGTGCCATTGAAAGCTCCGACGCTCCCGCACATATCATCAGCAGTATGGAAATAATGAACACGGGGGTTTTTAAAAGATTTCCGATACTCATACCTTGCCCGTCCTCGGCAGGGTGTTCAATGGGACAGGTGATGAAATTAAACATATTATACAGCGGAATTATTGCCCAGATACAAGCAAGCCATTTCCAATTGCCTATACCGAACACCGAGAAAAATACTGTGGAAAGCAGGATAACTCCTACCGAGCCCCAACAGTAAAAGGAGTGGAGCAAACTCATTGCCGCCTCTTTATGCTCAAAGGGACAGGATTCAACGATAGGGCTGACAAGCACCTCCGTAAGACCGCTGCCCACCGCATATACAATTGTGCTGATGATTATTCCCATAAACGGGTCGGGCATTATCTGAGGAAGAAACGCAAGTCCCAGAAGTCCTGCTGCCGAAAACAGCTGAGAACCCACAACGCATCTGCGGTAGCCTATTCTGTCCGCAAACTTTGCACAGAGAATATCCACAATAAGCTGGGTGATAAAGAAAACGGATGATATGAGTGCAATTTTTCCGAGAGGGATATTGTAAACATTGTGGAATGTGAGAAATAGCAGCGGTGCAAAATTTGCTGTAATAGCTTGTGTAATAAATCCAAGATAACAGGCAATAAGAGTTTTTCTGTAATTCATCTTGACGTTCCTTTCGCTTTTTGATATAATTGTATCATATCATAACAAACGGCATATTTCAATGTACAATATCGCATTTTTATTACACTATATCGCAAAAATGGAGGATAAATTTGAAAAACCTAAACGACGGCTACGCAAAGATCATCACTGACGAAACTCTTCGTGAAACCATAAGTCACGGCAGTGAGGAATATCCCTTTCGATATTATTATGAGGATATATGGCTCTTTGACCTGCACTGTATTGACTGGCACTGGCACCCCGAGGTTGAGTTTGTGCTTGTAGAAAATGGGACGGCAGATTTTTTTGTGGGCAGCAGCAGATATGTGCTTAACACAGGGGAAGCAATTTTCATCAACACACAGGTGATACATCGGTTTGAGAGCAGCGAAAGTACAATTATTCCCAATATGGTCTTTTCTCCGCTTCTGATAGCCGCAGAAAACAGTTTGATATACCGCAAATATATAAAGCCTGTGCTTATGTCCTCGGTTGAATGCCTAATAATATCGCCGACAGATGAAAAGCAATGTGAGATGCTTGATACAATACGAAATGTGTTTGCCATACAGGAATCGAAAAGCATATCCGAACTGAAAACAACCGAACTTATTATGAAGCTATGGGGGCAGATTTACGAAAGCATAAGTTGGAACGACACTCAAAACATAAACAAAACCTCCGCACAGGCACAAGCACAGCTGCAGATAATGATGCAGCATATCCACAAAAACTATTATCGTCGGATAACCTTGGAAGACATTGCAAGATCTGTTTCTATAAGCAAAAGCAGTGTGCTGAATATTTTTAAAAGCTATCTGCATACATCGCCCATTAATTATGCTCTGGAATATCGTTTGAAGCGTGCTGCCAAGTTTCTTACGGAAACTGAAAACAGCGTTTTCGTTATAGCTCAGACAGCAGGCTTTGAAAATGTGGGATATTTTTGCCGCAAATTTAAGGCACTCTATGGAATGACGCCTAAGGAGTACAGAAATCACAGGCGGTCGGAACGGAAATAATAAAAAGCAAAGGACTTGCTGCGATTGGCAGTGACAAATCCTTTGCCTATTTTATTTTAAGGCAATACCGCACAAAGAGCGTCTGGCGACTTTGTACGCCATCTGCTTGCAA
>ERZ837380.1135-NODE-1135-length-35805-cov-5.905203_pt1 | contig 35805 bp, 46 predicted proteins | sample MGYA00519685_ERZ837380 | MGnify/ENA primary metagenome ERZ837380 (study PRJEB31850, sample SAMEA3708817) | human gut metagenome | biome: human gut; feature: human-associated habitat; material: faeces | place: China | collected 2014 ...
TCAAGCATGAAAAAAGTCCTCCTTTCTAGAAAGAGAACTTTTTAAGTTTTATATAAAATAAAAACTTACGAACAATTAAGTCCGTAAGTTGATTTCAAATGGAGCGGGTACCGAGAATCGAACTCGGGCCACCAGGTCGGAAGCATGGGATTCTGCCACTAAACTACACCCGCATCATCTAATTTTATTTAACCACATTTTTCTAAATTTTTCAATACATTTGCACATTTTATTCCGCTTTTTTTCCGTGCAATTTTGCACACTTGAGATCGCTTTTTTTCCGTGCATGCACAACTGAGATTGTTTTTCCTCCATGCAAAGTCACAAATTTTCACATTTATTAATATAATAGTATATAGGAAGTGATATCATGTTTGAATATATCAAAGAACAAGTACAAACAGTAACAGAAAACGACCCATCAATAAGTAATCCATTAGAAGCATTGCTTTGCCCCTCTTTTAAAGCTTTACTCTATTATAAATTGTCTCATTATTTCTACCAGCATAATCATTTACTCTTGGCAAGGTATATAAGTGAAAAATCAAAGAAAAAAACTGGAATTGAAATACATCCAGGAGCTAAAATTGGCAAAAGATTGTTTATAGACCATGGTACAGGAGTTGTTATTGGAGAAACTGCTGTCGTTGGAAATGATGTTACCCTTTTTCATGGTGTTACTTTAGGTGGAACTGGAAAAGAAAAAGGAAAACGCCACCCTACGATTGGGAACAATGTTTTTATTGGCTCAGGTGCTAAGATTCTTGGTAATATTGTTATTGGAAATAATGTCAAAATCGGTGCTAATGCTGTTATTTTGAAAGACGTCCCTTCTAATGTAACAATAGTAGGAGTTCCTGGTAAAATTGTAAAAACTTTATCTTAAACTCCTACTCTATTTCTATATATTTTCTTATTTTTTTACCCAAACTGAAACACTTCCACCATTACAGTAAAAAATCCCATTTCCTTCATTATCCACATACACTGTCTCTTTTACGTTTCCTGTGTAATCATAGAATGTTGAATTTGCTAATCTACTACCGACATTCATTGTTTTTCCACCACCTGGTCCATCACTCATAATTGTTACTAGTCCTGAGTTTGGATGCTCTTCATCTCCTGTTCTAATCCATGCAATAACATCATGATGGTCAAAATAATCTATTTGCTCTCCATAAGCATATTGTTTTCTGATTTGCATCATATTATCTAACATTTCTTTTTTGGCACAAACATTCTGAGATGGTATTCCGTAATAATCTCCATAAAATACACATGGTAATCCATCTTTCCTAAGTAAAATCAATGCATAAGCTAATGGCTTGAACCAATCAGATATCCATGAAAACAATGCTTGTCCTGGTTCTGTATCATGATTGTCTACAAATGTTACAGCTAAACCAGGCATCTCTTTTACTAGTGTATTTTCAAATATTCTTGCAAAATCAAAGTTTCCGTTACAATTAGATGCTTCGTAAAAATTATAATGTAATGGTACATCAAATAATGGAATTGTTGAATCAGTATTGTTAATATATGATTTTAATACATCTATATTTCTATTCCAATATTCCCCAACACATTGCAAATTTGGTCTTGATTCTTTCATGTTTCTTATCCAGTCTGCCATAAATCCTGATTTTATGTGTTTTACTGCATCCAACCTAAAATTATCAACTCTTGTAAAATCTAAGTACCATCTTCCCCATTTATTTAATTCTTCCACAACTTCCGAATTATTAAAATCTATATCTGCTCCCATTAAGTAATCATAATTTCCATTTTCTTCATCTACACTTTTATCCCAATGTTTTCCACTAAATCTGAATATTCCATTTTTTCTTCCACTTTCATCCCAATCTGTTCCATTAAAGTGTTTATAATTCCATTTAAAGTCTGAATATTTGTTATTTCTCATTGGGAAATTATATATTGTCCATGCTTTTATTTTAGTGGGCAATGTAGTATCTACATTTCTGTTTTGATATTCTTCTTCACTTGCATATACATTTTCTGCTTCATCTGCTCCTATTTTGTGATTTAATACTATATCTGCGTATACTTTTATATCATTTTCATGTAAATCCATTATTGCTTGTAAATATTCGTCCTTTGTACCATATTTAGTTTCTATGCTGCCTTTTTGATTAAATTCTCCTAAATCATATAAATCGTATACTGCATATCCTGCGTCATATTTACCACCTGCGCCTTTATATGCAGGCGGTAGCCATACATCTGTAATTCCAACTTTCTTTAATTCTTTTGCTTCTTGTGATACTTTTTGCCATAGTTTGTCCTCGGGTTTTAAGTACCATTCGAAATATTGCATTAGTATCCTGTTTTCTTTCATTTGTACCTTCCTTTCGGATATTATAGTATCATAACTACTCCTACTTTTCAAGAGTTTCCTATAATGTTAATACGGAGCTATAAATTAGAATTACAGACGTAAAAAATTTGCTTAATATAACTTTTTTCATCTATTATCTCTATTAATATACTTCCTTAAATAACTTGATTTGTTTAAAGTACAGTACAAATACTATATAACATTTTTTATACCAAAACAAACATAGTAAAATTTCACAATTATTTCATTTTTTTGCACATTATCATTAGTTGGTGCTCTACAATTACGCATAATTTCTATGCACTCTTTAGTTCCAAGCGTAATTTATCAGCAATCATTGCTATAAATTCTGAATTGGTAGGTTTTCCTTTAGCTGCTGAAATTGTGTATCCAAATATATTTTCTACTACATCTTGTTGTCCTCTTCCCCAAGCTACTTCTATTGCATGGCGTATTGCACGTTCTACACGTGACGGTGTTGTGGTAAATTTATCTGCGATTTTTGGATATAAACTTTTAGTAATTTGATTAATAACATCAATATCATTTACAACCATAATAATTGCCTCACGTAAATACTGATATCCCTTTATATGTGCAGGCACACCAACTTCATGGATAACATTTGTGACTAAAGCTTCTAAATTATCCTCTTTCTTTGTTGCATCATTAGAGATTTCAATATATTGTTGCTTAGGCATAGTTGATTCTTTTGAAATAAAATTGTTTTTTGGTTCTGGTTTATAATTTTTTAATTCTCTTATTCTCGTGATTAGTAATTCAATATCAAAGGGTTTTACAACATAGTATTCTGCCCCCAATTCTACTGCTCTTCTTGTTATTTTATCTTGCCCAACTGCAGACAGCATTATACATATAGGTTTTTTGGGCATTTTTATCATGTTTAATTTTTCTAATACTCCTATTCCATCCAAATGCGGCATTATTACATCTAATAATACCACGTCAGGCATTAAATTAGATATCATATCTAATGCCTCATTTCCATCTTTTGCTCTCCCAATTATCATCATATCTTCCTGATTTTTTAGATAAGTAGCTAATGTCATACTAAATTCTTGATTATCATCTGCTATTAAAACTGTAATTTTTTCTCTCATGGCTATTCCTCCTAATTTTTTCTACTGTAAATTTTTTACATTTTTGATTATAATACTTTAGAAAAAATATTGCAATAGCTTTTATGGAATTTTTTTCCATTTCATTTACAATTTTCTACAAATTTATCTATACATTTTCTCTCGCCTTCACTAAAATTCTGGATATTTAGCTTTTTATTTTTTATATCATCAATAATTTTTTCTTTTACACTTTCTTCCATTTCAATTTTCGATATAATATTATCCATATAGTCAATTTTTTTTATATTTATATTATTGTTTTTACAATAATACTTAAATTTTTCTAAGTTAGAATAGTCTAATTCAATAGTCATCTCTATTCCTATAACCTTTATAACTTTGGTACTTTTTTCTATCGCCTGTTGAGTCGCTTCTGAATATGCTCTTACTAATCCTCCTGTCCCCAATAAAATTCCTCCAAAATATCTAGTAACAACAATAACTAAATTACACAAATTATTTTTTTGTAAAATATTAAGCATTGGGCCTCCTGCAGTACCAGAAGGCTCACCATCATCACTAGATTTTTCTATAATTTGTCCATTTTCGGCAACTCTATATGCTATACAATTATGTCTTGCATCATGATATTTCTTTTTTATATCTTTTATTCTATTTTCTGCTTCTTCAACACTTTTTACATGAAAAAGATTAGCTATAAATTTTGACTTTTTTTCTACTATCTCTGCAGTTTCATTTTTCAAAATTGTTATAAATTCTTCCATTGAAATACATTCCTTATCTAAATTTTAAACATTTATTCCAGCAGTATAGCCTGTTGAGTATGCTATTTGCAAGTTAAATCCACCTGTATATGCATCAACATCTATAATTTCTCCAGCAAAATACAAGCCTTTTATTAATTTTGATTCCATTGTTTTGGGATTAATTTCTTTTGTGCTAATTCCACCACAAGTAATTATAGCTTCTTCTACTGGTCTGAAATTTTTTATTGTTATTGTAAAATATTTTATTAATTGTACCAGATGTCTTCTTTCTTCTTTAGTTATTTCATTTACCATTTTATCTGGATTTATCCCTGATAGTTCTACTATTAATGTAATCATTTTTTGTGGTAATAATTTATCTAGACTATTTTTAAATTGTTTATTTTTAAATTCTTTAAAATCTCTTAATATTCTGTCATCAAGATGTTCTTCTGTAAGTGCAGGTTTTAAGTCTATAGTTATTTTTATATATCTTTTTTTCAATAAATAGTCTATATCCTTGTACTTAGCTAAGTGAGCTGATCCACTTAATATTGTTGGACCTGATATTCCAAAATGAGTAAACACCATTTCGCCAAAGTCTTCATATATTGTCTTTTTTCTATCTGTGTCTATAATTTTTATAGCAATATTTCTTAAACTTAATCCTTGTATTTTTTTACACTCTTCTTTTTCGTATACCTCTAATGGCACTAATGCAGGTTTTATTGGAATTATTGTATGTCCCAAATCTCTAGCAATTTTGTAACCATCACCTGTTGATCCTGTTAGTGGATAACTTTTTCCACCTGTTGCTAATATTATTTTGTCTGTTTGTATTATCTCTCTATTAGTTCTTACTCCTAATACTTCATTATTTTTAATTAATATTTTTTCTACTCTAGTTTCAAGTTTATATTTTATTTTTAATTCATCTATTCTTTTTTTAAAGCAATTTAGCACATCTATTGATTTATCTGTTACAGGAAATATTCTGTTTCCTCTTTCTTCTTTTACTTCTAGTCCTTGTTTTTTTAAGAATTCTATTATATCTGCATTGGTATAATTTTGAAATGCACTATATAAAAATTTACCATTCCCTGGTGTGTTTTTTATAAATTCACTCATGTATAGTGAACTTGTTATATTACATCTTCCTTTTCCTGTTATTAATAATTTTTTTCCAAATGATGGCATCTTTTCTAATATCGTTACCTCATTTCCATTTTCTGCTGCTGTTATTGCAGCCATCATTCCCGCAGGTCCTCCACCTATTACTAATACTCTTGACATTACTGCCACCTCTCTTTCTTATTATTATATATTATCAAATTTTGGAAATTTTTGCAATAGTTAAGAATTTTGGATTAACAGTTAATGAATTACAATCATTTATTACGTCTAATATATCAGAATCTACTCCTTCTATATAATTTGATTTTCTGGTGGTGGGGTACTATTCCTTCTTTCTATTATTTTGGTTTTATTTTATATATATTTCTTTCAAACTAACTCTCCTATGTTATATTAATATTTTCTCTTATTTCTATTTTTCTATGTAAAAAATACTAACATAATAATAGAAAAAAGGCAGTATTATAAATACAAAAAGCGGGATGCAAATGAAGTAGCTACATATAATTTCTTGATTAGATGTTAGAATCATTCCACCTACTGCTTCATTTATAACTTTAAGCATAAATTCAGGCTCTATTGCATTAGTTGTAAAACAAAAAAGCTCTGCAAAGTACTGATTTATCAGTATTTCAGAGTTTTTATTTTTGGTTGGGCTGGCTAGATTCGAACTAGCGCATGCCAGAGTCAAAGTCAAAATATATTATTTTCTAATATTTTCTGTTTTGTGCTAGAATGTCCTGTTTTCAGTACTTTACAGTCATTTTTGTTTACTATATCTTTCTTTGTTTTTCTAAATTTTCCTAAAATGATGGACAAGTTTTGGACAAGTAAACATCACCCATTAATTATGCTATTTACAATTTTTATTCTACACTTATTATACACTTTCTCAAATGTCTTTGCAAACAATTTTACTACAATCTTTTCTTTCCAATTTAGTTCTTTAATTACTTCATCTTTTACTACATCCATACTACACTTCTCCTTTCGAATATGATGTAGTAATATAGTAAAGTTTATCCACTATGGTGGATATTTTATGAAAGTATCAATTTCATATGCGAAAAAATAAAATAGTACTTTTATGGCACTATTTTATATAATTCTTTTATATCTATATTTAATGCTTGTGCTATTATTATTGCAACACTTAAAGACGGTTCTTTTTCATTTCGTTCTATATAGTTTAAATGTGAACTTGATATTCCTGTCATTTTTGACAACTTTTCCAGGCTATATCCGTTTTTTAGTTCTAATCTCTTTCAATAATATTTCTATTCTCATTTTTCCACCTTTAAGCTTTAGTATGTTCATTTTTGTATATAACATACTTTTTATCCACTATGGTGGAAATGTAATATTTTCCTATAGCATAATTATTGACATTAGAAACTTTTGTATATATAATATATTTCAATAGACAAAAGGAGAAATAAAATGAAAAAACTCGATTTAGAACAGTTACATACTGGGAAAAGTAAAAATATAAAAATTGGTGAACTTTCTCAAGAAGTTATAGATATGTTAGATTTAAATCTAAAACCTCAAAACATCAATGTATGGTCTACCAGAATTGAGGAACATTGTGAAAAGCATAAGATTGAATATTCAAGTATTGATTCTTATTATCAAGCAGTACAATCTATACCATTAATTATTGGTGAGCCTGACTACATTGGATTATTTAAGAACGGTAATCTTCAATATGTAAAGAAACTAGATGATATTTCTTTAGTCGGTATTCAAATTGTAAAAGGTGGTGGAAACTTATTATTTAGAACTATCTACCCAATATCAGAAGCAAAATTAAAAAATTCAATTAAAAGTAGGAAATTAATTCCTGTAAAAAAAGCATAAATTTAGGAGATACTGCAGTATCTCCTTTTTTAAGTTTTTTAATTTCGGTTAATCGGTAGGACGGCGTACCCTACATCTACTTATAAGACCATCTCTGGCGTGATAGCTGCCACTTTCTATCCTCAATCAACCTTTTTATATTTTATGCAATTACTTTCGTAATATGCATTACAAGCAAACAAATAAAACTTTAATGTTTTATATTGCTATAAGATATTATAACATAAATTACTACAATTTGCAAATTTTATGTATACAACATCTTCATTATTTATTTTATATCACTTTTCTTTAATATTTGTCAATACCCTTTTTAAAACTCGCATTTAAATCGTTTTTGAGCCATTTTTATTTTTAATTAATATAGTTTTATGCCTTGATTTCAACCATAAAACGCAAAAAAAGAGGTAGGCCGAAATTAATCAGCTTACCTCTAATTTTTTATATTATTTTACACATCTTACATCTACTGCAAAACCAATTTTATAATTTCCATTTTTAGTCGGATAACGAACCATTGGTGCTCCATTAAATATTCCAAAACACTCACACTCTTCATATTTATTTAGACTACCAATTTTTAATGTATGTTGACAATCAGCGTAGATTGGCTCTACTGTTTTTCCATTTTTAAATCTATACATAGGTACTTCTTCACTCCCTTTTTCTTCTTTTACAGCTGTATTAACTGTGGCTTGTCCAAGCCTATTTGCAACATCATTTTTGAACTTGATCCATTCTTTTTCATTTCTTACATAGTAACGTGGACATTCTTTTCCTGTAACGTCATAATGTCTTATAATATTATCTACTGACAATTCGTATCTTTTACAAATATCTGCACATAATTCTACTAAGCTATTATATGTATTTTCATTGAACTTTCCTTCCCAATCTGGGTGGCAATCTTCTATTCCAATTGATTTTCTATTCATTGAATAACTACCACTATGGAAAGCAACTTCATCTTCAGGGATACATCTTATTATTTCGCCATTTAGTCCAATTACATAGTGACTTGAAGCATATGTCTTATGTGTATTTCTAAGATTTTCAAAATAGTTTCTGTTAGCTATAGCAGAGCTTTCTGCATTTCCTACCCAGTGAACCACAATATTTTCAATCTTATTTTGCTTTTCTCCACTTCTTGAATATGAATTAATTGTTAATAATCTTTCTTCAATGTTCATTATTCGTTAGCCTCCCCTCTTGCATCTTCTTCGGCTAATTCCATTGTTTCTACAATTTCTTCTTCCATACTAGCCCTCCTTTGGCACATAGTCTAGTGCTTTTTTTACTTCATCAAATATTGTTTGTATAAATTCTCTCACAGCTTCTCTAGTTATAAAAAAAGACAATGGTGCAGGTATTAGCACTATTATCTTATCTATAACATAATTTATTTTCTTTTCATTGTCACCTTTTTTATACATATTTTCTGCTCTTACTATTAAGTTTATTACTGTTTGTCTTAATCCTTTTTTCTTTATTTGCCACACTAGATACATTATAAAAGTCAATATAGCAACTACTACTATTGCTATTTCAGTTATTGTTTTTGCATCCATATAAATCCCTCCTAATCGGTTATTTCAAAATCTTCTATTTTTTTCATAAGCGACTCAACAAATGAGTTTCCTTTTAACTTAAAATAGATTTCCGCACTATGCTGTACGCTTTCTAGCTCATAGTGCGTGATTTGTTTTCTATCTTTACATCTGTCATATATTGTTAATATATCATTTCTTAAACTGCATTTTGTTGCTTCTATCATGCTTGTACAGAAAGTAAGCATTGCGAAGAAGATTCCACTGCAAAAAGTAATTAAAAACCAATAATCCTTTAAAAATTCTAATATTTGCATTATTCTTCTCCTTTTGCCACTTCTGTAGCTTCTATATTTTCAACTGGTTCTGTATATGTATCTTCTACTAGCAATGTTAGTTCGCTGTATTCTTCATCACTTATTTTACTCATTGCATAAAATACATTTAATTTGTTCTCTATATCTGTCTTTTCTTTGTAGTATTTTTTAACAATCAATTTCTTTAATAATTCTACTATCATTTATTCCACCTCCGTTTCTACATCTTTTTGTAAGTTATCTAATAATAATGCACTTGTTTCTGTTGTACTTATTAGTTGTTTTATTTCGTCTATTTGATTTTGTAAATCGTCATGTTCTGTAGTCGGGTCTTTTTTGTAATTTACATCTATACTTGCTAATTCATCACTTACGCTTATATTTGTTATGTTTTTGTATGTGTATAACTTTTGTTCTCGTACTGCTTTTTGTTCTGATGTTAATTCTAAGTCAATTGCTTCTGCTAGTTTATAATAAATTATTATCGGTGTCCCTGCATCGTATAATTCTTTCAATTTTTCATTTGCTTTGTCTAGAGTATCAATACTACTTTCTAATCCAAATCCTATTGAGAAACTCTTTCCTGTTGTAACTGCTACTCCTACCAAGTCTTGACCATACAGTTGATTTGCTGTATATGACTTAAAACAATTACTGCAAATCTCTATTTTTACCCCATTTGAAGTTGGTGCTAATAAATTTGAAATGTATGAAGTATAATATAAATTATTTGCACTAGTCCCTGTTTTTTGGTTCAATCTATTTGTTACTCCATCAAATATAAACTTCTGCCATTCATGATGTTCTACATCACTTATATAGTCTCCTTCAAGCATTTTCTGCTGTACTGGCATTATTGCTGTTTGAGATTGATGTGGTTCAAAATTACTTTGAGTTTTACTTATCCACATTTTTATTTTAGCATTTGTGAATACTGCATTTGCATGAATCCACATCCCTCTGATTTCTTTATCCTCTGACGTAAAAAACTTTGTAAATGTATTTTTGTCTATCCATGTATCATTTAGCTGATTCATAAAAATATTTGAACCTGTCACAGTTCCGCTTATTATTTCCCACCTTATATAACACTTCATATTAGCTTCAAATTTTATTTGTTTAAAATATAAAACAAATCCACCTGTTCCATTTATTGTTAACGTTCCATCTTCATTTACTGTTACTCTGCTATCTTGTGCAACATTAAAATCTAGCAAGTTACTATTTACTACATCTATTTCTACACTACCCATTCCGGTATGGAGACCACGGAGTTGCAGCAGAGCCTTTTTCTAGTTTTATATGTACAAAATCAAAATATTCTGCATCAGTATTATAGCCGAATCTAAATGTAAGATACTCTGTATCAGATGTTGTTATGAATGTTTGACTTTTAGCATTTGGTTTAATTGTTACTGTACTTATAAAAGTATTATCATTTTTCAAAAAATTTATATAACATTTTGGGAATATAGATGAAGTCGATATAGTATATGTTGTATTTGGTAATACTTTAACTCTATATCCAGACGTTAATCTGTTTTCTCCTATATAACAGTCATTTTCAGTTTTAGTTAATCTGAATCCGTTTTCTAATAAAGTTGCTGTACATCTTCTTAATGCCAGATTCTTCGTCTGCTCTAAAAATACTTTAAAATCAAACTCATTTACATTACTTCCTGCTGTTTCAACCTCACTTAGATAGTCTATGCTTGGACTATCTGGTATTCCTTGCACCCACGGTTTTGAATCTGTGCCTTCACTTATTATGCATTTATATACCACATTAGATATTGTATTATTCTTATCGGTCCAAATCCTATAAAATGCTTCTGTATCTTCATTCAAAGTAAATGCAGCACCACCACGACCGTTAATTGATGCTATTGAGCCACCTGATTTCATTACAAGAAAGCCTACATTTCCACTCGGTGCACTACCACTTCTCTGAACCATATGCCAATAAGTTCCTGCTTTTAATTTCTTTTTTATCTTAAAGTCTATATTAGTTGATGCTGTTGAAGTTCCATTTATTGTTATTACTCCATCTTTAATTGTTAATGTAATGCCATTTGTTGTTATAGTTGTATCTTCTAAAATTAAAAGATTATCGTTTTGAATTGTTTGTTTTTGATAATGCTCACTTCTAAGCTTCCACTCCAATTCCAAACTTCCGCTATCCTCAACATGTATTGAATTTCCACTCGCACTAGCACTTGGTATCTGCTCTTTAATTAGCTTGTTTTCAGCCTTTAGAGTTTCATTCTCAGCTTGAACTTGCTCAACTTTGTTGATTAACTCTTTTGCATTTTGATTGTATTCAGCTAACTTATCAGAAGCGTTTTCATCAAACTCATTTTGTTTATCTGCAGCATTAGTATTAAAAGTTTCAGTTTTAGTTCCAGCATTGTCATTGAAAGATTTCTCTTTTAATTCAGTATTTTTATTATACTCATCTAATTTGCTCTTAGCGTTAGTATTAAATGTATCTGTTTTTGTATTAAAATTATCGTTAAACTCTTTCATTTTAACAGTATGATTCTTATTGTATTCTGCTAGTTTATCGTCTGAATTAGTATTGAAAGTCTTTGTCTGTACTTCTGCATTGTTATCAAATGCTTTTATCTTTGATTCTGCATTGTCATTTATTGATTTTTGCTTCTCTTCAAAGTTCTTATTAAATGCTTCTGTCTTTTGCTTGTCATTTTCATTGTACTTGTCTGTTAAGTCTTTGATATTGCTTACTGCACTTGATACAGTTTCTTGCATTTCAGTAAAGTTTTCTTGTCTTGTTTTCTCTGCTGATATTCTTTCATTTTCATTTGATACTCTTTCTTGTTCTGACTGATCCAGGTCCTGTTTTAATTTTGTTAGGTTATCTATCCATGTCGGATATTCAACAGGAACATCAATAGTAGCATTGATACTTTTAGAAACCTTCAATTCAAATATATCAGACTTAAAAACTGCAACATCATTTTCTAAACTATTTCTTAAGACTATTTGTGCTTTTATTTTTCCATACTTTGCAATAGCCCTAGTTATTATATATTTGTCGTTTTCTATCAAGTCCACATATTTCTCATCTTTTATTTGAAATTCAATGTATTTTGTAAAATCTTTATATTCTTCTGGAAATTCAAATTCTAATGTTTCTACTTTATTTTCTGAATCATTACCAATTTTACTATTTTCTTTGGAAACTTCTCTATTTTGATATATAATTATTTTCATTTTTACCTCCGTAATAATAAAAGCACCTACAATCTTAGTAAGTGCTTTTTATTTTTTTATGGATTACATCTAGAACAAGCTGTATATCCTTTTGTAATAGCTTGTTCTTTTGTAATAGCTTTTTTACTCTTTAAATAAGAACAATTATTTCTATGATATTTTGAACCATTATTAGTTATATAAACAACATCACTATTTTTTACAGTTAAACTATTGTCTTTGTTTTCGCAATAAGGACAAGGATAAAAATTTTCTTGTTCCGCATTACTTATATTGTATATATAGAAACTAACAGAATGATCATACTGAGTACAAGTATATCTATGATAAAGTCCTTTTCCATCAGCAGGACAAATAGCAACATAATCATCCATGAAATTTATTTGTTTATCCATGCTATTTACTTTATCTTTATACTCATTTAGCGATTGCGTCTTTAAATTAATCGTAGAATGAAGATTTTCTATTTGCTCTTCATAGTCGGCTATTGTATTTTGATAATCATCATATAACAAGAATCCCAAATAACATAGTCCTACCACTGCTATTATTACTAAAATAGGCAATACAATATTATAAACATTATCCTCTTTTGGTTTGTTTTTTTCATTCATGAGAATTATCACCATTCCTTTTCATATAGCAACATTATCTCACTATTATCATGTTTTTGCAATATTTACCATTTAACTTTTCCATCTTTATACACTGTAAAACCTTGTAGCTTATCAAGTGTTTCAAGTTTTTCACTTTTTGTAAGTGATTTGCTTTCATTTATTAAAGTAAACATTTGCTTTTTATCAGAAGTACTCAAAGTAGTATTTATACCTGTTAAATATAATCTTTGTGCATATGACATATTATTACTGTCAATACTATTGATGTAATTATAGACTTTTTGTTTTTTACTTCCTGAAATTGCTTTTCCATTTTCTGTTCCATCGTCTTCCCTGTCTGCCTTTAAATCAGTTTGTAAATAATCTAAATATTGATTTATAATATTTCTGCTATTATCTAATTTCTTTAGTATTTGATAAGTATCATCATCTTTATTTATTATTTGGCTATATATTTTGTCTTTTTCATTAGATGTATAATTTGCATTAACAAGTATATTTATTCTATCTTTCTGAGATACACTCTCGGATTTTTTCTTTTTTTCATCTGATAATGCAGCAACTTTATTCTGATAATTAGCATAAGTATTTAAAGATATTCCTTTTGTTTTTTCCGCTTCTTCATCTGAAAGCTTTTTCCATTCTTTTTTATACTTATAATATTTTTCGCCACCAACAGTTGCTGTATCTCCACTTTGTTTTATAGAATCAACATTTTCTAATTTATCTTCTACAATTTCATTTATTTGTTTTTGGACTTCTCTTACTTGTAATTTCTTTTCTTTATCAGATAAATCAGAATTTTGTATTTCACGTTTTTGTTGATACAATTCCCCTAATTCTTTTGAACTTCCAGATAAATACATATACTTCAATTTGTCTGTATCAGTTGCCTTTTCAGAGTTTTTATTCTTTTCCAAATCTTCTAATAATGAATAATATTCACTTACATGTTTATTCTTCGTTACAGCGTCTGTAGTAAATTTATCTTCTAAAATATTATTTTCAGCTTGAGGTGTCAGCATTGGTAAAATTACATCTCCAACACCACCAGAATATTGGTCAAGAACATAATTGATTTTTTTAGGACTTATATTTAATTTTTCACCTAAGAACTTACTTAATTTATCAGTAGATTCATCTGATTGTTCGGCAACTGGTAGTTTTTGAAGTCTGCTGCTTACAATCTCTCCACCATACCAAGCTTTGTTTGATGATGCCTGTACAATAGGCGCAACAATATTATCTTTTAACGGATTATTAGGTGCCATTTGGTTAATTGTTGTATCAATCAAAGCTTTCCATTTTACTTCTTTTCCTTGTGCAGTTTCTAATGCTCTTCTAGCCACTCCACCTACTACACTTGAAATTCTTCCTTTAGGTATTCTAAAAAACTTACCATCTCCAATTTTAAATAAGAAATAATTATCTTTAGTGTACTCAGGTAAGTCCTCGTAATCATCATCATCTCCTAATAGTAAACCATTTAAAACAGCTGGAGCTACTTGCCATACGATTGCTTTTACTGCCAAACTTGCATATCCTTTCCATCCATTTTGACCTGATAAATTTCTATAAAATTTATCTAGTCCTTGAACAGATGCATTTAAAAAGTTAGCACCATATTTATTAACAGCTTTTGTAACATCTCCACCTCTTTTGAAATTAGTTGTTATATCTGCTGCATTATATAAAGCCTCATCTATGTTTCCACCATTTTCGATAGTCGATATATATTCTGCTAATCTTGGTGCCTGTTCAAGAATTTCATTTACTGCTTTTATACTATCTCCAAATCTTTTATTCTTATTTGGCAATATTCCTTTTTCATAATCAAAATATGTATTTGCTGTACCACCATTATTTTTGTAATTCTGATACCAAGAACCATCTGTACCTATATTATAAAGGGCTTTAGTATAGTTTTTTAGAAATTGTGCTGAACTATATTTTGTATTAAATACTGCATCCTGGAAATCTTTTATTGGATTATTAAATGCAAAACCAACACTGTATGTAGTTAATAGCTCTCTTTGTGCTTTAGATAACTTTTCAACTGGTGTTAATAAAGTTCTTGCAACTTCGCTATTGTTTATCTTATTTTGAATAGTGTCTTTTGTAAAAGCTGAATATAGCTCATCACTTATTTTAAACTCAGTCATTTCTCCATTTTGAAAAATCATAAAGGTATTAGTTCCATCTTTGGCTTTTGCAATCACATCTCCAGCAAGTGTCTGAATTGCAACTGGATCAAAATTAATTCCACTAACTGATTCTGTTACTTTTGATTCTTTTCCCAAAGTTTTATATAATTCTAGTCCTAATTTGTTTACCCTTATGGCTTTCTTTATTGCTAATGTTTGTTCTGCCATACTTTCTTTTATTGACAAAATATTCTTGTTGCTTTCTGTTGCTTTTTTTAAAGTATTTCCTCCTACTGAATCATCTTGATATTGAGCAATATTTTCTGTGATATCTCTAAATGTAGGTACATAGTCACTATACATTTCACGTAATTTATTATAAGTTTCTTTCGAAACTAATCCATTTCTTACTAAATCTTTTAAATTATTATCATTATAGTTACTTACTTCTTTTGACCACTTAATAAATTCTGGATGTTTTTCTTCATAAGATTTAACTATTCTTTGAGAATCTGTTGCAGATATCTCTTTGCCAAATACTCCTTTTTCATAAGCATATCTTGAAATGTTATGTTTATTTAATAGGTAATCATCAAATTCATTTGATAGTTTAGAATTATCAGCCTCTGAAAATATATCCATAATAGATTTCCCTACTACTTCTACATCTGTTCCTTTCTCATTTGTTATTACTTGTCCATCTCCTATTGATATTTGTGCTTCATTAAAAGTATTCATAGTTCTGTCATACAAATAAGTCAAATTTTTATTTCCTGTTTTTTGAGCTAGCTTATCTATATAATGACCTTTGTTTACAAACTTTTGTGCTAATGTGTCTTTAATTTCTTTTAAACTTGCTTTTTCTTTACTTCTTTTTTTGTTTACTAAATCTATTGTAGGACTTGTTGGTGTTTTAATATTTGGTGAAATGTTATTTTCAAGTTGATTAACTGCTTTATTGGCTTCTTTTATAGTAGGGGTATTTACTTTGTTTGACTCTTCTTTGATTGCATCTAAATCGGATATTTTTTTATCATTCACTATTTGTTCAGTTGTTCTATACAGAACCTTTTCCATGTTATTCTGTTGTACTTGTGCAACCGGTGCTTTTATATCTTTATTATTTTTTGCTATGGGTACTATATTTTTTATGTCTTTTAAATTTGTCTTTGTACCTTCTGATTTGAAATTGTCATCTAAATAGTTATTCCATTTGTCATTAGTCAAAGAAAAAGAACCTGAATTATTTTCAGATTCTTGTGATTTTTTGTTTACTCTATCCCTGTATATTCCTCTATCTTCTCTATTATTTTCAGATATAATTTTTTCGTTATTTTTTCCAAGATTAGTAATGCTTTCAACATCATATTCATCTACATATCTTCCTCGTTTTCTGCCATCCACCAATCCCATATCTTGTTTCTTATTTTTCGAAATATTTTCTTTAGAAAATTCATAGCTACCACCATTCCTCTTTTTTATATAATTATACACTCCGTCTTTAGCTTTATCAAGTAATTTTCTATTATTTAAATATTTGTCTAAATTTTTGTGTTTAGGATTTAACTTAGAACTTTCTGGTGCAATATCTGCCAAATTGATATTCTCATGTTTTTCTTGTATAAATCTTGCTTTTGTATCAGATGCCTCAATTTCTCCTAAACTTTCATAATAAGCCAATTTACTTCCTTTACTACTTTTACCACCCTCAAAATTTTCAATATCTTGTATTGCATGCTGTATTTCATGTATTAAAGTTCCTTCGATACTACTTTTGTATTGTTTTTTATTTAGTTGATTATTATTTATTTTTATATCTTTATCAAATATATTATACACACCGTTTGGTTTGTTTAAATCCGTAAATTTAACATTATAATTTGCTAATTCTGGATATATCTCAAACAATGTGTCATGTTCTAATATATCTCCTAATTTATATGTTTTATCTTTTTCTAGTTTGATATTTTTCAATGACATATCTTTATCAGAAAACTCAAATTTCCAATCGCCATTTCTATCTTGGAACCATCCAGTATTTTGCCTAATAGTTTCATTGTCAATTCCACTTTTTTGCATTTGTTGAGCTTTATTATAGTTTCGTTCAAGTGCTAAATTTCTGGTGTCAGCCTTAATTGCATTCGTCATTCCTTCTTTGCCTGCAATAGAGTAATTACTTGCTTCGTTTAATTTATTATTACTATTATAAGCCTGTGTCCATTTATAATACAAGTCATCTATGAATTGATTTTGATTTTTATATCCTCTAAACTGATGCCATAAATACTTTATCTCATTATAGATTCTTTTAAATATATTAGGATTACTTTGTGAAATATTAGTAATAAACTCTTGATTTCCAAAAAGTTGTGCTGAAACATCAGATAACGCTTCATCTGTTAACTCTGTCGAATTATAATTTTGTAAAAGATTTTCCATAGCTGTATTAAATTCTATATTACTTTTTCTATATGTTTCTATTATATTTCTCATTGAATCTGTACCAATTGCATGTGTCAGTTCATGAGCAGCAATAAACTCTCCTGACTTTGTTGAATTTGGATTTATTGTTATTACTCCATCTGAATACGAACCGTTTGCCATTTTTCCATCTGGTGTTTTCAAGTTATCGTCTAGTCTTATATCAACATTTTTATCAGTTATAATTTGTTCTAACATATTAATATAGTTTCTAGCTTGTTCTGAATTGTTAAAATATTTACCAGCATCTTGCCTCAAATTGTTTATTTTTGCATTATCGCTTTTTTCATATTGATAATTTAACATTGAAACATCTTTATTATTTAAAATGCTATTGTTTTGTTCTGAAATTCCATTTTGAGCATTGTTTTGTATTGTTGGTACAGTTTGTTGTGTGCTTATACTTTGTTGGTTCTGTGCTGATTGTGATTGTTCTGACAAAGTGTTATATTTATTTATTTGCTGTTGCGTACTATCTGTTATCATTTTCTCAACATCAACTTGTGTTGAAGCATCTTGTACAGCTGTCTGTAATTCCTTTTGCGTTATATTTTGACCATTTTTAGTTTTTTCTATTATTCCAACACAAGATTGTATTCCTAAGTTAGCCCCTCCTATTATAGCACTAGTTAATCCACCATCTATTCCAGCCTTTAACATCCTTTGACCCATATCATTCCAATCTGCTTTATCTTTTCCACCTATTGCCCCTGCTGTTATTTCTTGAATAGGTTCTATAATTGCTTCTTGCATAACATTATCTGCAATACCTATACCATAATCTTTTAAAATTGTTTTTATGCTGTTTTTTGCGACTTCTTTAGTTCCACCTTTAAAAGCTACCTTTACACCAGCTCCACTAACCAATGCTTTTAACCCTTTGCCAGCTTTTGATAAATTTTCTATTCCTACTGCTTCTGTTGCACCTTCCATCAAGCCCATTATCGCTCCATAAGTTGTAGCTTGTTCTCTTGTCATTCCTCTTTCTAGTGCATCTTGCATATAGCTTCCTCCTGCACTTGTAGTAAAATATGCCATTCCAGCTGCTGGATTCACTGCACTTATAGCTTTACCTACTCCCATATTTCCTATTGATGGTGCAAGTTCTGCAAGTTTTCTAGAAAAATTATTAGTTTGATTTTCAATATTTTCTTGAATTTTTAATTGGTCTTTATTTATTGACCTATCTAACACATTATTATTAGCAACTTCTTCTACCTTTGCATTATTATAAGTTGGTGTATTGTTATTTAATATTGGCAATATAAGATTTTTATTAACTTCATTATTTAATTTCTTTTGTTCAACTGATTTATTTTTTTGTTGTGCAATATACAATGCTTTTTCTGTATCTGTTAATTCTTTTGAACCTAAAACTCTTTCATTCTTTACCTGTTGCTCTGTTTTGCCTCTATTTTCTCCAATTTTAAATGCAAAATTCAAAGACTGTTTTGTTCCACTTTTTGCTCCAAGTGACAAGTTGCCAAATGTCCTTCCAGTATCACTCATAAAGTTTCTTATATTTTGGGATATAGGAGCATTGGTGTTTTCACTAGTAGAAACTTGAACTGACTTTTCTTTATTCTTTTTAAATTCTTCCCAAGAAGAAGTTTGTTGTTTTTCCTTTTTAAAATCTTCCCAAGACATACTTGCCTCCTATAATCCAAACTCATTAAATAATGCTGATGCATCTGAATCTGTTATATGTCCGTTCTGTACTTCTCCATATATTAGATTCCTATATATTTGTTTATTTAAATTGTTGCTTGGTCTAGCTTTTGATAAATTTTCATACAATTTTTTCAGACTTTGATTTTCCACAGTTTGTTGAGTATTGTTGTTATTTACAACTGTCGCAGAACTTCCTGTTCCACTTCTTGAACTACTTCTTGAACTGCTGCTTGATTTTGCAAGTTGTTGTTTTTGCAATGCCATCTCCGCTTCCCATTGTTGCTTTTGAAGTGCCATTTCTTGTTCATATCTTCTCTTTTCTTCTTCTCTTTGTTTTTCTGCAGTATATTCATCATTAATTTTATATAGGTTTTCAAGTAATCTTTCTTGTTCTTCTTTAGCAATTTTAGCAAGTTCTATGTTTCCTGTCTCTTTTGCCTTTGCTATATTATTATTGATATTAGCAAAAATATTATCATAATTAGTTTTTGTATTTGTATATCTATTTTGATATGTATTATTTGCACCAATTAGAGAACTTTCTGAATATCCGCTATTTCCTAATCCATTTCTAACTGTATTGCTGTTTTGTGTGGAGTATGGATTAATCGATTTAGCATAATCAACATATGCTGCTTGGCTTTCTTTTATAAAATTGTTGTTTTGGTCTTGTCTTTCTTTTTCATAATCTGAAAGAGTTTGATTTAATTGAGAATTTACCATATCTCTATCTTTATTCGCACTTTCAGAAATATAAGAATTACTTGCTCTTAATTTATTTAAATATGTATCATTAAAACCCATTTGTCTTGCTAATTCATCTATATTGTAACTACTCATTATTTTCCTCCTTATATCCAATAATTTTAGTTATATATATTGCATTTTCTTCAATATTTACACCAGTTTTACCGTCTGTATTTATAGATAAATATCCAAAACCTTCATTTGTTATTTTATTTTTAAAAATCTTTATATTTTTATATTGTATTCTCGCTAAATTGTAAACTGGTATACTAAATACAATGCTTAAAGATATTATTTTATTGTTTGGGTTATATACTTCTACGCTTCCATAAATATTACTGTATTTATAAAATATTTTTGCTCTATTATAATTTGCAATTGTTTCATTTAAAGTTATTGTTTCATTTGAACCAGTTGTATTTTCATACAGAACTTTACTGCTTGTAATTGTTTTATTTAATTCATCAATACAAGCATTAAATGCCTCTTTTATTATTTTATTCCCTTTGTCCCACTCTCTTTTTAGCTCCTGTGTCGTCATATTAGGGATATCAGGTAATGTTTGATGTATTTCTACATTTTCTGTAATTTTGTTAAACATATTAATCCTCCTTATTTTACATATCCACCTACAAAGGCTTCTAATACAGCATTAAATATTCCAAAAGGCTTATTGATTTCATCTGAATAAAATATCAATGAAATATTTTGCCATTTTTTCTCTTTGATTTTATATGTTACACTCATTTTTTGAGATGTATTATATGAAAAATCTTCATAACTGAAGTTCTCATATGAAAAACCACCAGCTATAAATCTTGCAATTTCTTTTTCTTGTGTTTTATTTGTTTTTTCTTTTAATTTGCAAACTGAACCAGGAATAGCTTTAAAATTAGCTATCCCACCTTTTTTATTTGTTGTTTTAACATGATTTTCACTTTCAAAACTATCGCATGGCGTTTCCCATTGACAATAAATTACTCTCCCATTATCGTTGTAAATATTATCAGTAAATCTAGCAACGACTCCATTTTCTGTTCCAAAGAACAAATTGTCATCATAAGACTTTACTATTACTGCTTTTTTAAATTTATTATTTACTACATCTCCAATATTGTCCCAATAAAACCATTCATATTCTTGTTGTTGAGTTCCTTTATTAAGGTATTTTTGCCTATTATCTGCCAAATAAATATGTCCATTTATTAAACATAAAAGGTATCCTCTCCATTGTTCTAAACATACATTTTGTAAATTGGGTTCATTAACTAATTTGGTATCAACCATACTAGACTTATGTTCTATACTTCTTTCTAAACCTAAGTTCAATTTTGTAAAGCTCTCCAACCCTAGCTTGGAAACAAAAACAGGTTCATCTAAGAAGTTTTTACTTCCCCACATTGATATACACCCTATTCCCGCCAAACCTTGTTTAGTTGGGTATATTGTATCTTCCGTATCTCCATTTTTTACTTCTTGTGGTGAATGATAATAAACTACAGCATCTTGTTGGTCATCTGATTTTATAACTAATATGCTATCTCCTACTCTTAATATTGATGTAATAGGAATATTGTCACTTCCATCTTGATAATAAGCTAAGTCTGATACATATGTTGGATCATTTAACATAGAATTAAAAAGAGCATTTGGAAAATTGTTGTTGCCACTAAAAAACACTCTATTGTCAAAAATACAACTTATTAAACACTTTTTTATTCTACTGGCATAATCAGATACAGATTTTGAAAAAGTAATAATTACATTATCTTGACCAGCGGTAGAAGGTGCTGGTGGTGCGGAGTTAAAAGTTACTACTCCTGTAACTCTATTAACTGTAAAATCTTTTCCTTCCGTTTTTTTAGTACCATTTATTGTAGCTTCAATTTCAGCAGAATCTAATCCGCTACTATCTAAAGTATAATTTTTATCAGTTCCATTTGCTAAAAATGAATTTTTTCTTTTCGTCTGTAGCAAATTTACTGGTTGATATAACGTGCCTCCTCCACTTGGTGCTCTGGCAATTGTTGTTGTTGGAACAAATGCAATCTCCTCAACATTTTTTACCTCGTTTCCATCATAATAAATATAATTTTTCCCATCATTTATATATAATTTATTATCATATACAAAAGCTCTTGATTTTGCTTCAGCCATATTAGAAAATAGCACTTGCATATCTTCTTTTAATTGTTTACTAGGATAATTGCTCCAAAGCAATAAATCTGTTCCACTATGAATTAAAACCTTTAAAGAATCTCTTTTTATAAAATGTATGCCATATATTTCATTTTCAAGCTCTAGCAGATTCACAAATCCTGGTCTTGTCTCTATTGCTTGTCCTAGACTTGATTTATAGTCTTTATACATGTTTACACAATTAGGACTTCTATATAAAGACACTCTTGTACTATCAGATGTAAAATCAATACCTCTAAAATCACTATATACTCTTGTTTTAGGAGTTTTAGGTGTAAAATCTGGTATAGTTGCCATAAATATATCTCCTTCCTAAATTGAAAATATTTGATGTATTGTAACCGTGCTGTTGTTTTCGTTTTCCTGTGCGCTTCTCATTAATTGTTCTACTTTTGCGTTATATTTGGCTTCAAAAGCAGTATAATTGGCTGATACATCACTCATTAACACACTACTTGCCACATAGTAAGGAAGTGCCATTTGAGCATCCATGTCTAATTCAAATTCGTAATCATCTTGATTATCATCTGTTATTTCCTCTGGAATTGCATAGTATTCTAATTCAAAAGTTCCTAAGCATGATTTATGTACTTTTAATTTGTCTTTTTGAATATAATATCTTAATATTGAATTATTAGACGAAAAATATCTTAATCTTTTTTCTTCCATAAAATCATCTGGCAAACCAATTGATTTATATTCTGTCTCAACTTCTTCCTTAATTGAAAAGTTATAAACTTTTAATATTTTCTTAATTTGAGCAACTTCAAATAATGCAGTATTGAATAATCCGTTTAATTTTAATTTTATATCCTCATCTTCTGTTGGAGATTTTGCTTCTGAGTATTCATCTATTAATTGCATAGCAATATTTTTTAAATCTTTTAAATACATTCTTTTCCCTCCTTAAATAAGCACTGTGTAAAGCACTAAATGCTCTACACACTACCTACTTGGTAGTGATTTTAGATATATTGAGCATCTGATAATATTTCTTTTACCGCTCTTGGAACTTTTACATCTTTTCCTCTTTCTATAGTCCATCTGTATCCATTTATTATTACATCTACAGTTTTATCTGTTTTGTTTAGTGGATCTATAGGTATTTTTATTTCCACTAAATCTTTTTTCAATGTAGCTGCTGTTTTTTTAGCTTCTTTTTCTTGCTCTAGTTTGCCTTGTTCTTCTGTGATTACTAACTCTTGATTTTTGTTTTCTTGATTTTCCATTTTGTTCTCCTCCTATAAATAAATTTTAGAGTAACTGCTAAGCAGTTACTCCTGTTTCAATTCTTACAATTGCTTTTTCTTCAAGTCTCTTACAAGTGAACATATTTTTCCAACCAATTGTGTTTCTTTGGTTCAATGGATCTGCGTTTCCACCATCTGTTTTTACTATGATAGATGGTTTTGCTGCACTTCCATCTCCTATTTCAGGCACACCATAAGAATCTTTTCCATAGATAACTCCTAAATGTACTGCTACACCAGAATTATCTACTGTTTTTGTGTTACTTGTTGTCATAAATCTTACACCTGCATATTTTCCAATTTCACCTTTTAATAACGGAGCATTATCTGTGTATTTATTTACATCAATCCATCCTCCAGTTGATGTATCACTCATTAAATCATACGCTTGCTCAGGACTTATAACAGCGTGAAAATATCCATCACTAAATGGTTTAGCATTATTTTTTCTTAAGTCCCTAACAGCTTTCTTTACATCTTCTCCCTTTAAAACATCTGTAGCTGCTAATGCTGTTCTTGATGCTTTTCCATTAGCATATCTTACATTTGTTCCGCTTGTTACAGTATCTCTGATTAAAGTATCAACAAGTTGTGCTGCTTGTTCTCCTTCTAATGCTGATGTTTCTGCTATAACAGGGTCTTTTCCTTGCATATCTAGTATATCTGATACTGTTACATAATCACCGTATTGACTACATTCTGCTGTAACAGGTGATATATCTAAGTTTTTACCTGTAGGTGTTACTCCTTCCTCTAATGGAGTTGTTGGAACAGCTAAAGATTTAAATATTCTCCATTCTATTTTTGTTCCTTTTCCCTTAGGAATTTTTTTCTTTTTGGCATCATTATAAAAATGTAAATCAGGTAATAATCTTGATAGTAATGTTCTATCGTAAAATGTTTGGTTTTCAACGCTTAAATTTGATATTGAATTGTTTATTGCTGGCATAATTAATCATTTCCTTTCTTTTTTTAAATTCCTCCTATTACTTTTTGGAGTTCTTTTTCAAAGTCCTTATCAGACATTTCGTTATAATTAACTTGTGCTTCTGAATGTGTTGTTCTTACACTTCCTGCACTTGCTGGTTTTGTTGGTTTTGTTCCATATTTTGTTTTGTAATCCTCATATATTTCTTTTATTGAAACATTATCTGCATATCTTTGAGCAAATTTCTTAAACTTGTCACTTTCAACAATATTAGGGTCTGCTCCAACTGACAAAAGTTCTTTTTTGGCTAATCTTACTGAATGGGCTTTTCCTATTAAGTTCATTTCTTCTTTTTCTCTTGCTGAAATATTATTTTCCTTATACTTTTTGTATAATTCTCCGAATCTGTCTTGCATTGCTTGTTCGCCCAGCTCTATTACTTCGTCTGCATCAAGTTTAGCAAGAGCTTTTTGTTCTCTTTCAGACATGTTTTCGTGATATTCGGGTATATCTACTCCTTGTTCCTTATAATTTTGACGTAATTTTTGATTAACTTCTTGTGGAGTTTTACCATCAAAACCAACAGCTTTTAATGTTGCTAGTAAAGGATTTATTTCCTTCTCCTTATTTCCTCTTTCTCTTGCAATAATTTTGTTTATTGCTTTTTGATATTCTTCTTCTGTGTACATTCTAGAATGACTTTTTTGCTCAGGTTCATGTCCCTGTTCTTCTTGTGTAGAATCGTCTGTAACTTCTACTTCTTCTGTTGATTGTTCTTCTGTCACAACTTCTTGTTCTACTTCAACATTCCCAACTGTTTCGTCGTTGTCCACGATAGTTTTTTCAACTACTCCTTCATTTTCTTCCATATTTTCACCCAATTTAAAGTCTGTCGACTATTAATTCCCATGCTTATCTGTTTTGCCCCAGAACATGTTTTGAGGCATATAAAAAACACCATAAGGTGTTTAATTGTCTTGATTTTTTTTATTTATTTTCTGTTCTTCCTCTGTGCTAATCTTAGCAATTTCGTGACATTTAGGGCAATAATACACTACTTCTTTATCATTCCTTACCATTACCCTCATTTCAATTAAGTTACAATTCTTACATTTCATTATTTTGGCCTCCTAAGACTTGATTTTGTTGAGTTTCTATATCACTTGCTATGTTTGCTATTTCTTGATTGTTTTGATTTTGCAACATTCCATTCATTTGAGATTGTTGCTCTGTGATTTGCTGTTGAATTATAGCCATTTTTCTTTCTTTTTCTTTACGCTTCTTGATAATTTCCTCTAATTTACTCTTGTTATACTTTGAATTGTTTGTTAATCCAGAAACCCATTCTTCAAAAGTTATGGCTTGTCTTTCAAACAAGCTGTCCCACATTTGCTCTACAGCAAGTATAGAAAATGGGTCTGTTTGTGATACATTTACCTTAACTCCAACCTTTAATCTTTGCATAATCTCATATGGTATTTGCTCAACTTCTGTTGTTGTTTGTCCTGTTTCATCATCTGTGTTTGTTATTATTACTTGTTGCCCATCTACATCAACATTCTGCATAAAATCGAATAATATTCTTCCTATATCTTCATAGAATTTCTTTTTTCTTGCAACATGAACATTTATTGGTATAGCTGATGCGTCTCGAACTGCTATAATTGAACGACCACTTGCTTTTTCTGGATTTATATTTCCTAGTGCAGTATCACTTGCACTTGCATTGTCTTTTGTTTTTTGACTTAATTCATCACAAAAGTTTTTTGCATCCGGACTAACTTGTGCTGGTTGTAGATAATCAACCACATCTCTTATCTTTTGAACTGTTTGTCCGTCCATTTACTTCTATTGCAACTCCTACTTTATCTAACGCACTTGGATTTTCAATCAATTTTCCATTATACACTGCTTTTGGATATGCTCCCATAGCAATCGCTATATCTCTTCTTGCCATTGTTCTATTTATTTCAATTTGATTTTCTATTTTATCTTGAGGTTCTCCTCTCCCTCTTATGCTGTTCTTTTCATTTATCCAAGTATCTAATGCAACTGGATATAAAGTAAGTCCTAAGTCTGTTTCTGGTACATATATTACATTTTTAGTAGATTTCATCATATGTACAGTTGTTTTCTTTTCTTTAACTTCTTCTTGAATTACTTGTTCTTGTCCATATTCGTCTACTATTGTCTTATCTTGTGTCCTTGTTACCTCTTTTGTTTTCTTGTATAGTTTTAATACACATAATGCTTTACCTTGTTCGTCTTTTACCTCTTCCTTGTTTCCAATCTGCTCGTTTAAATCATTATCTGCTACTATTTCTGCTATTTTACTTTCTTCAAGCCCATGTTTTTTCGCTTCTTCTCTTATTTTTTCTACTGGTCTTCTAAATGTAATTAATATATAACTTTGGTCTTGTACATCATTATTATTTTCATCTGAAAAGAATATGTTATTTCCATATATCATATCTGCTCTTTTGTTGTTTTCTTCATCTTCGTATATATACATTCCAACGTTTCCACTTATGCAGTTTTCTTCATCATAATCCCAAGTATTATTTTCAAGATTATTCGATTCAAAAAATCTAGCAATATTTTTATTTATCTTTTCTATTACTTCTTCTGCTATATCTCTAAAACTTGTTCCATCCTCAATTTCTTCCATATCTTCTTTACTAAAATTCTCATCAGTAAAGGTTATAGTCATATTGTTTTGAGACACAACGCCAATTTTGTAATTGCAAATAGGAGTTATTATGTTATCTATTGGCATTGGCATACCACCACTTTTAAAGTTTTTCCATTGGTCTCCTTTTGCAAAATTATAGTTTATTTCTAGTTGTTGGTAATAATTCTTGCCATTTAAATATTGTTTTATTTGGCTATATTCTTTCCATATTTGCGTTAATCTGTCTTCTTCCATTAATCAACATCCACCTGCCCCTCTTTTGTTCCATTAAAATTATCTAAATTACTCATTATTTTATTTAGTCTTGTAATTTCTTCTTTGTTTTCTTTATCTTCCTTATATTCTTTTGTAAATGGTATATTTTTCTTTATATCTTCTATTTTAGGTCGATCTATGATTTTTGTTTTTTCTTTTAAATTGTATCCAACTTGTATTCCAATAAAAAAAATAGCCGTTGAGGCTATCATAATTAAAATAGTATTCATGGTCATCTCCTTAAATTATATTTATTTTCATTCCATAATCTGAGACAGTTGTATCTTCTTCGTATAAATTATCTAGTGGATTATATTCTTTGGGCTCTATTTTATTTTCTATTTTGACTTCATAACTTTGTTGTGTTCTTATATAATATGCTATTGCTAACGCCATTACCAAATCATCATGGCATCCTTCCTGTGCTTCTGGTCTTCCTTTTTCATTTCTAACAAATACTAACATTTCTTCTAATGTCTCTTTATCATTTATTAATTCTATATGGTCATTTATTATTGCTTGTAACATAGACAATATTAAAGGTCTTGTTATTCTATCAGTTCTAAATCCAAAGGCTTTTACTACTTTTCCAGTATAAGTATCTTCTTTTTCTCTTACAAATTGCTTATCATATCCCATTTCTAGTAATTTTTTTATAGGGAATGTATCAAAATTAGCCTCTATTCCAATAAGAGCTTCATTATAATAGTTTCCTAAGCAATACATCTGTCTTGTATATTCATCTGCATCAAATTCTTTTCTAAGTTTTGCTACTTGTCTTCCTGTTGTATTGTCTAATACTTGTCCCGTAAAGTAGTCTGAACCCTCTCCAGATGTATCACCTGAAAGTACATATGGATAATTAAGTTTAGGTAACTCAAATATATCTATAAACCCATCCTTCTCTTCTTTAAATTGCATATTAGATATTTTATTGCTTTGTTCGTCAAAATCATAAATAAAATAGCCTCGTTTAATTGGCTCTCTAATTTCTGCTAATCTATTACTTATCTTTTCTGCATTAAAGAATGTTTTTCCTAGCACTCCCCATAATCCCAGACAATATACATTGTAGTAATATGGATCTGTATCTTTGAAGCTTTCTAATGCTTTTATATCTTCCTCTGTTAAAAATTTGTTATCTTTATATGTACTATGGCATACTGTTGCTAATTTACTATCAATAAAATGTCTTTTAATCCAATGGTTTATATTTACTGGATTAAAGCTTAATACCATTTGTTTTTTAGATTTTCCACCTCTTAAACGGACTTTAAGCTGATTTATATCGGTCTCTTTACACTCTGTTGCCTCTTCTACCCAAATATCTGTTAATTCTCCATTTTCAAATGTTGTAGATTTTATCTTTTCTGTATCATCAAGTCCTCTAAATATTACCTCATTGCCATTTTTACATTTTATTCTCAAATCCGTTATATCAAATAAACTTGATAAATTCCATTGATTTATTACTTGTTTGAATAGTGCAAATGTACTATCTCTATTAGTATTTCCTGTCTGTCTTACTACTAGCAAGTTCATTTTTCTTGTCAATAATCTGTAAACGTATCTTTGAACTATATAGTATGACTTTCCAGATGAACCACCACCATAAAATAATAAATATCTATCTTCATTATCTAAATATGGTATGTATTTTTTATTAAATACTTTTTTATCAATTTGTATATTAATCATCTATTAGTGTAACCTTTATTTCAGTATTTACATTTGCATCTACATCTTGTTTATCTTTATAACCAAATTTATTTTTCATGTAAAATATCTTGAATGTGTCATTTATGTTTTTCGAATTTATTGTTGCATCTTCTAAAATATCATTTACTTTTTTATAAGTGTCGGAGTAATAATCCTCTTGAGCATAAAATGTATCTCTATTTATGTCACAATAAACACAAAAACCTGCTATATTGGGCAACTCTTTCTTATTTTTGCAAACATTCACATATTCTTTTATTTTGTTTACAAATTCCTCTTTTGTTTTAAACGCTCTTTGGCTCATTGTATCATCACCCCTGTCTTGTACTTTTCGTTTTTCTTTTCTTCTTTCTTGGCTTATATCCAAAACAGATGTCATACTTTTTGCAGCCTTGACATCTGTTTTTCATACAATATTTCATATTCATATGTTACTCTTTTCTTTCTTGGCGTAAGACTGAGGACACGAACCCCATACCTCTTAGGTACACATTGTTTAGCAAACAAGTTTCAAGCCTCTTGAATTAATCTTACATATATTAGAGCTCACTAGAAAAGCTCTCTATACAAATACAAAACAAAAGATCCACAAAGGTTTAAACTCAAATATTTATTTATATCAACATATCTAGTATCTGTTAATACCAATTATTTTTTCATATTTTCAAGTTTCTTCATTGTTCTTTCTGCTGATACTCTTGCATCTATATCAATTGTGATTGCATAAATAAATGTAGTAACTGCACCACAGAAAAATGAATTTACTTTGAATTGTAATATAAATGCTGCAATTAAATATATTATGCAATATATTATTGCTCTTGTAGTAAAACTTCTAGAATCTTTTTTCTTTATTTCTTCCACTTTCGTTTCTCCTTTGAATTTAATAAAAGAACAGACATTTAAAACATCTGCTCTTCTCAAAAAATAGTTGGCTCTATAGGAAACAAGGTGTCCTTACTTTGTTTCTTTTCATTTTATATATTATCACATTTCTATGGTAGCTTTCAGTAACTTTTAGGGAAAAGTTCGTTTAATTTATCAAATTTTCTTAATCCTATGCTGTTTGCTTTTTTAGTATATTCATAATTATACTTTAAATCGCATGCTACTTGAACCAATTTTTCTCCATTAATATAGTTTTTTTCTAAAATTACTCTATAAGGTTGTTCTACTTCATTAAGTTGTTCTAATATTAGCCTTTGTTTTTCTTGTTCTTTAACTATTTTTGTTAATAGTTCATCTGCGTTATCTAACAATACTGCAATTTTTTCTGCCATACTGTCTTGAACTTGTTTACTTCCTCGTGGCATATCTGATATTACTGATGTTATATTTGTTATGCTTGTCTTATATTCTTCTATGTACCCTAATCTCCCTCTTATCCATTCTTGGTTATGTTTGTAATCTTTTAAATCTTCTCGTGTCATCTGTATCCTCCTTTACAGTTTCATATTCATGTTTTTTCTCAAATTTGGTCTTACTGTTGCTGGTTTTACTAATCCAAGATCATAATCTGTAAATGTTTCATTCCAGCCATAAATCATATCTTTGTATAAATATGTTCTGTTGTTATTTTGTTTTACAAATATGTACTCATGTCCGTTTTTACTTATTATTTTTGGTATTTTCATTCGTATCCCTTTCTTTTACTTTATTTTTTTACCCACTCTTTACTGTGAATCGGTGTTGTTAATTGTTCTGACATTAAATCTATTATTTTGTCTTTTAATTCTATCTCTTTATTTAATTCAAAAGTATAATCTACTGCTTCTTTAATATCTTTACTTTGAAATTTATTCATATTTTCTAGTTGTTCTATTCTATTGTCTTTTTTTATTACTTCGTCCTTGTACTCATCTCGCTCGTCGGCAATTAGCATTATTGCTTCAAATAATTTTTTAGCCTCGCCATTTAGCATCTCTGGTCTTACACCTTGCATTTCATCTAGTACTTTTTGTGCTTGTTCATTTGTCATAGATTAGTCCTCCTTCTTTACTTTTTTGATTGCATTAGTCCAGCACTTAATACATCCTATACTTTCATAATTACACGTATCTTCTTCTTTTTGTTTATCTATTTTCTCTGAACCGAATATATCTGATGGACACATATTTATTCCACCATAGCAAAATATTTGGTGGCATCCATCCTCTGTTGCATTTTGTATTATTATTTTCATTATTTCTATGTCTTTTATATCTTCTTCTCTACTATTTCCCACTACTCGTCCTCCTTAATATCTTCAATTTCAATATTCAATAAGTATTTCCATAGTTTCTTTTGCAACCAATTAAATTTTGTAGAAACCTCTATTTTTACATCTGTTCCACCTAATCTTGCATTTCCTATTTTTATAATCGATTTTCCTCGTTTTCTCAAAGATATTGTTTCATAATCTATATCAGTTGCTATTTCTATACTATTTTCTATCCTACCGACATTTGTGTCGGTAGCATTATTATTTTCTTCCATTTAAATTCCATACCTTTCATATTCTCTTATACTTGCTAAAACTGCATTTCGTACTTCTTTACTTAATCTTATTTTTTTGCCATCTTTTTCTATGTAGTCTGTCTTTTCCTGTTTGTTTGGATATATTTTGCTGACTGTTCCATCTCTTAGCTTTACCACATAATATCCATATAAATTTATATTAGTTAATTCATATTCTTCTAAAGTTATCTCTTTATTGTTTTCTAAATCCATCCTAATTCCTCTACTTTCTTATTTATTGCTCGAAGTTGTTGCATGTTTATAATTTTATTGCTTTCAACTTCTCGTGTTTCTTTGTAAAACCATATTTCTCTGTTCCCTTTAAAGTATTTTATATTATACTTGTCTTCATATTTTTCAAAATATAATTGTTTAAATATTTCATCTGCAGCTTTTTCTTTCATTATGTATTACTCCTCTCAAAATATTTTTCAAAATCTTCTTTTTTTATTAATTCTGCTATAATTTCTTTCTTGTATATAATTTTAAATGTTGTATATACAATATCAGTTCTAAACCATGACATTTTATTGCATAGCAATTCTAAAAAATCTGACAAATAATCTAATAGTACAAATGGAAATAATAATATGTAAGTAATAATAGACAAAGCAATCATTGTCTTTTTATGTTTATCAGCCATCTTGCTTGTTATTTTTAAATCTCTTATTTTTAACATATCTATTCTCCTTCCTCTAATTGCTTTTCTACTTCATTTAATCTATCAACAAATTCTTGTAAGATTTTATAATCCGATAAATCTATTTTTGTAGTTTCTAGTTTTTCAAATTCAATGTCTGAAACAGCTCCATAAAACAAATGTGGCTCGTTTTTCATTACTATTATTTGTCTATTTTTTATATTATTATGTAAAAATTCTTTGCATACCTGATATAACGATTGCAATGCAATATCTTTTTCATACAACTTTTTATTTAATATTGCTATTTGCTTTTGTAATGGTTCTCTTGCTTTTTCATATTCAGTTTTATTAAGATTACTATTTAATTGTTTTATATCAGTTTCTAATTTACTATCTTTATATAAAAACATATCTATTCTTCTCCTAATACTTCTGGATTATCGTATATATTTCCTATTACTTCTAAAGTATCTTTATTTACTGTATATAATAAAAACCATTCTTCATTAACTATGTCTTCTACTTTTTTACCTTCAATTTCAAAAGGCTTTATATAAAAAGCTCCTCCTATAAATTCAACTATTCCTTTCCCTACTTTTGTATCAAAGTTTCCAGTAAAAATATTGTAAGAAAACTCTATTATATCTCCGCTCATATATTTCTTTTCCATTCTCATCCTTTAGTCCTGTGTATTGTCCTATTGTCTTAATGTCTACTTCTTGTTCTCCTATACCGCCCTAAATAGCTATCATCTTTCCAGCTTATAAATGGTACATATTCATCTGCACAATTAAAATTAAAAGATAAATAACCATATATCATTCTCCAATTATCTATTCTTTTTCCTCTAAACTTTATTTCTCTATTCATCTTCTCCTCCACTTCTAGCATTTTCTACTAACTTTTTAATTATGTTTGTATAATATCTCTGTTCTGGTCTTAATAACTCTGCAAAATTTTCTAGATCATTTAGTTCTTTTTCTTGCTTATTTGTTTTAGCTTCTTTCTCTATTTTAAATAAATCATCATCTAATCCGTGTAACTTTCTTGTTGCAATTATTTCTTCATCTGTTAAATCACTCATAACTCTTTTACCTCCAATTTTTTTATTAATTCCCATGATGGCAATCCTTGTTTCTTTATTGATTTTTTATTTTGTTTCAAATAATCTATAACTATATCTACATCAATTTGCCTTACATCTCTATTTTCGAAACATATAAGAAAATAAGCATTACATCCTGCATTCTTACACTTTTTCAATTCGTTTGTCTGTTTTATGTCTTTCTTTACTATGTGCCATGTATCTGTTTTACATTCTTTAGCATCAAAGCATTCATGACTATTTGGTAGAAATATCTCATAATCAAAACATTCACCTTCTAAATAAAGCCCTTCTGCTGTTCTTTTTGCATAATTTTTATGTCCATGAAATCCTAATTTTTCTATGTAATCTATTACTTTTTCAATTTGTTTTTCAAAATCTCTTCCTTTTTGCATCCTACACTCCTTTGTATAATAATCTATTTAATATTTGACTTGCTTCACTTTTTGTTAATTCACTAACATCCAAGTTTTTATACATTCTTTTTATTATTGTTTTTTGCTTTTCACTCGCTTGTGATTTTCCCCATTTTTTTATTTGTTTTACATCCCATATGTATTTTTGTTCTGAATAATTTTCACATAAATATGTATACGCTAAGTCAAAAGCTTCTTGCATTTTCATTTTCTTACCATACAATGTAGTTTCTCCAATTTCATCCTGTGCAGGTATTACTAATCTAAAACTTCTTAATGTACATACAAAATCCCCATTTGGCATCTTAAACCAATTTACATTATGTGTATTATAGTCTTGCCCTTTTGCCCAAAGATTTACTATTTCTATATTTTTTATCCAACTTTCTGGAACATCAGAGATTTTTTGAATAAGATCTGGCAAATCAAATAAATCTCCTTGAATTTCATTTTGTTTTGATTTTGGTACATTTTCCATATCTATTCCTAATAATGTAGGTGCTGTACAAAGATTTGCTCTACCAGTAGTTCCAACCAAATCTATTAATATTAGTTTTTCTTTACCAGGATAAAGTCTCAACCCTCTTCCTACCATTTGAGTATATAAACTGCTATTACTTGTTGGTCTTGCAATCATTACAGTTTCAACAAGTGGCATATCAGTTCCTTCTGTAAATATCATACAATTTACTAAACAAGGTATTTCTCTATTAGTAAACTTTTGTATTAATTCTGCTCTATTTTTTGTTTCTGCAGTTACTGCTACTGCTCCTGGTATTAAATTAGCAATGTTTTGTGCATGTTCTACAGATGTTGCAAATATTAATGTTTGTCCTTTCGCATATTTTTGATATGCTTCTGATATTGCACCGTTTAAGACTTCTGTATTCATAGCTTTGTCCAATTCACCAGTTGCAAAATCTCCCATTCTTCTTGCTACTTTTGAAATATCATATCCAATATTAACTCTTAAGCATTCAATATCAGTTAAATATTTATTTTGTATAGCCCATTTCAAATCTTTTTGAAATATTATTTTTTGAAATACATCATCTAATCTCACATTGTCCCCTCTGTTAGGCGTTGCTGTAAATCCTAACAAAAGTCTTGGCTTAAAATAATTTATTATTTTTTTATAACTTTGTGCAGCAGCGTGATGTGCTTCATCTATTATTATCATGTCAAATTCGTCTGACTTGAATTTTTCTAATCTATGTGTTAAACTCATTATTGAAGCGATTACAACTTCTTCTCCATTGGAATGTTGACTAGCCATCTCAATTCCAACTGGACAGTTGTAATATTTAACTGGTTGTGTTATTAGTTCTTCTCTATGTGCTAAAACTAATACACGACCTTTTCTTTTTATATTTGTAAATGTTGCTGTCTTACCTAATCCAGTTGCCATTTGGATCAAATAAGAACCAGGTTTTAAATTATCTATTATTTCTAATACTTCCTTTTGATAATCTCTAAGCTTTAAATCCATCAAGTATCTCCTCCTCTGTTGCTGGTATTCGTTTTAATATTTGATTTAGTATATCTAATAGCTCTAAAACTTTTGGTAAATACTTATCTGCTTCATCTATATGTTCTGATATATAATTACATCCGTTATAGCACCTTTGTAATGTCTTATTGTATAATTCTTTTACTTTTTGCATTTGTATCCTCCTATTTCGTTAAATTTATATCAATCTTATTTACTGTTGAATAATTTTCTACTTCCCATTTCAAATCATCTTTTGTATTAAGTCTTGAATGATATTCTATTTTTGTATTAATTTTTAAAGTCTTTAACTGATACTTTTCAATAAATTGTGTCAAAGTCTTTTTTATATTCTCTAATTCTTTTTCCATTTTCGAACTCCTTTGTGTATCATTACACCTTCTGATACATCTCCTGTGTAACTCTCAATCACTTACAGTTCTAAGAATATATCGGTTTGTTACACAGTTACACCTATTTTTCACTTTAAATGGTATATATATAATAAAAAAATAAATTTTCTAAATTTTATTTTTCTATATATATATAATTTATTATTTATGTGTAACAATATATATAATTTATTTTATACTTATTGATACTCTAAGTTTTCAAGCGTTACACTTTAAGGTGTAATCTAGGTGTACCAACGTGTA
>ERZ837380.1158-NODE-1158-length-35226-cov-4.678059_pt1 | contig 35226 bp, 34 predicted proteins | sample MGYA00519685_ERZ837380 | MGnify/ENA primary metagenome ERZ837380 (study PRJEB31850, sample SAMEA3708817) | human gut metagenome | biome: human gut; feature: human-associated habitat; material: faeces | place: China | collected 2014 ...
TGCGCCGACAATACTTGCAGGGTGACTTGCCGGGAAGATAGGTAAAGCCAACACAAAGATTCCCCCTTAGCTCAGTCGGTAGAGCGACGGACTGTTAATCCGTGTGTCGTTGGTTCGAGTCCAACAGGGGGAGCCAAGAGGACTGAAGAAATTCGGTCCTCTTTTTTACCCCCATTCACGGGGCACTTTTTGTCCCGCCACCAAAGTTATGGCTACACCGCAGCTGAAAACCACATATTCCGCTACCGAAGTGGCTGCATTGGAAGAAACCATTCTGAAACTGAAAACGGAAAATGACAAGCTGTGGTGGAAGCTGGAGCTTCCGGAAGACCAACTTTTTTGCGGCAAATTCGGCGGAACGATGAAGCCTATTGGGAAGAAATTTCTGCGCCACGAAATGCAGATCATCCCGAAGGAAGTCAAGCTGCTGGCCTTCTACACGGTCACTTATGCTTGTGACCACTGCGAAAAGGATACCGGATTTGCGCATATTGTTTCCGTAAAGCCGCCGGTGCCGCTGCTGAAACATTCCCTGGCATCCCCTTCCACTGTAGCGTATATCATGACGCAATAGTATGTGGACGGGTTGCCACTGGCCAGGCAGGAAAAGATCTGGGCCAGAGAGGGGATCTCTCTCAGCCGTGCGACCATGGCCAATTGGGTGATCCAGTGCGAACAAACCTGGCTGAAGCCGCTGTACAGGCACATGAAGCAGGAGCTTCTGACCCATTTCGTGATCCACGCGGACGAGACCGTTGTACAGGTGCTGAAGGAAGACGGGAAGCCCGCAATCTCCCGATCCAGGATGTGGCTGTACGCCAGTGCAGCGCTGCTGTAACACCAGGTCCGGACCAACCCGACCGAAGGCGGGAAACGGCCGGAAGCCTTCTTGAAAGGCTTTGAGGGGGCTTTTGTGACAGATGGTTACCAGGGCTATAATCTGGTTGCCAAGGTGACGCACTGTGGCTGCTGGGCCCACGCCAGAAGAAAATGGCGGGAAGCCATGCCGGACGGTACCACCGTAAAAACCAGCAAAGCAGCCGTTGGGTTCCAGTACTGCAACAAGCTGTTTGCGGAGGAGCGGAAATGCGCTGCCTATAAACCCAAATATCGCCAGGAATACCGCCAGAACAAGGAACTGCCCCTTCTGGAGGAGTATTATGCGTGGCTAAAAACAATCCACCCGGAAAAGGGCAGCAAACTGGAAGAAGCGGTGCGCTACAGTCTGAACCAAAAGCAGCAGCTCACAGCATTCCTATCTAACGGCGAGGTGCCGATCTCCAACAACCTGGCAGAAAACGCCATCCGCCCCTTTACCCTTGGCAGAAAGAACTGGCTGTTTTGCGATACCACAAAAGGAGCTGAGGCCAGCGCCATTGTGTATTCCCTGGTGGAAAGTGCAAAGGCAAACGGTGTTGAACCTTTTGCTTATCTCCAGCATGTGTTGGTGGAGCTGCCGTACCTGGAGAAAAACCAATCCCACGAAGAATTGGAATTGTTCATGCCTTGGGCACCCTATGTCCAACAGGAATTCGGTGTGAAGAATTCGGATGCTTATGTGAATACCTATCTCGACTAACATGCAGGCCCGTGGTTGCGGGCCTGCATGTTTTATAGACGGGTGGTTGTTGAGCGCTTACCCTAATACAGTTTTCGGCAGAGTCCTGATATCAGGACTCTGCCATCAGTTCATAGTTGCCGTTTTACCCTACTTACTAGTATTGCCATTCCTTTGTTATAAATCCAAGTGCATCTCTATAACACCTTTAGATGTCCCAATAAGGAGATTTCCATCCAAAACCAACCCGCAACTGATTCTGTCACTGTTACATTCTGCCAATAATCGCTGGTTATGAAAATCACATACACAAATCCAACTTAATGTATTTGCAGTTAGTAGTCCTAAAGTTTCGTCAACCCAAGAAACATACGGTAAGTAGACACCGGCACCTACAGGTCCGGGCGTCTTGAAAAAGGGAATTGGTAGATGCACAGAAGTACTCCATTTCCACTGCTGCTCTTGGCTGGAATGTACAAACTCACACATCCACAGCTGCGCCTCCTTACCATTGTTATCATTTAGGAAAAGGTGCTTGCCAGAATATGCGTTTTTGCATTGACTGCATTTCCATTCGTGTAGTATAGAAACTGCGCCTGTATCGGAAATCCCTGCAATACTATATGCCAAGTCACCGTGTCCCGTAGCTTCATATGACAAAAGAGTTACGCCAAGTTCCTGATTCCAAACAAGGGAGGAAGCAACACGACGACAAGAAGTAATATTTTGAAGTGTGTAAGTCCGCTTTTGGTAGTCCACTAGTAGCAGAACGTGGTCTTCCAGGCCCTGATTGCCTTCAGCAATACAAACGATTTGAGTAACACTGGGTATTGAACAGCACTGCATATCCCCAGTTGGTGCAAGTTGCGATGGGCGTGGACACTCCCATAAGAGTTTTTTTTCAGAGATTTGGAAGAAATATAGGCGCTGCTCTCCTGTAAATACAGCCAGGACGTCATCATCCAGGAAAATCCCTCCGTGGATATGGCGTATCCCAGCAAAACGGTGAACAAATGCAAATGTCGCTCTCTCCAAGATAGTAATTCCACAGCCAATAACAGCAATATACCTGTCATTGGATACAATCTGGATCACGTTACGTTCGTTACAAATTGATTTCATTTATCATCACCATGCTTTTAATCCTGTTTGACAATACAATTGTATCTCTATATGCAATTCAGCAAGTGTCCACATTATGGCATTGCGATCTCCTGTCAGATTTTCTAAACGCCTGTTGATATAATTGTAATACTCAATGGTGTGCAAAGAATAATGTTTCTTTTCAGGAATTACAGCAAGATTTAATCCATACGTCACGGGATTAATGCCAACACTTTTTAGGACTTCTCTTGCGGGCGCTGCATGAGGTGACGCTTGTGCTACAATATGATGAACAGCATATCTATTACCGGGCTCAAATATATTTCTTGCATAGTCCTTTGCAGAGGACAGAGCATTACTGTTTTCATCGCTTTTAGAACGGGCTGTAATCGTTGAAGCTTTCTGCGTCCTTTTATATAGGGCAGCACCCCCAAGAATAAGCATACCCAATCCATATATTGCATCTCCGATTGGAAGTGCAGCATCAGCACCACACAACCACCACATTGTGCTAGACCACCATTGAAATGCCGTTGCACTCGTTCCACCGCCATCCACCATATTAGTGGGGTTATTGTTGCAATAGGCAAACATATTGTTCCCTTGCACGCCATCCCCTGTGGAGATATATGAATCTGCGTTAAGGAATCTAGCAACAGCCGGATCATAATACCGGCTCTGCAGATAATAGAAACCTGTCTCCTGGTCGTACACATAGCCGCGATACCGCAGAGGATTCAGCTCCGCAAGGGCACCATCACATGCCAGGATCTTGCCCCAGGCATCGTAGCAATAACTCGCCACAGGGGTGCCGTCGCTGGATTCAATGCTCATTACATCGCCCTGAAGATTGGTGAGGTAATAATAGACCTTCCCTCCAGTGACCAGCGTCAAAGGCGCTCCGTTGGCATCATAGGTGAAGTCCAGGATGTTATCGCCACAGGTCATCCGAACCAGCTTATCGCCGCTGTAAATGTAGTTGTAGGTCTTCTCGGCACTGGAACGCTTGGTACGCAGGCCGCCGGCCTCGTACTCCATGGTCCAGTCACGGACATCCAGTCTGACCGTTGCGGTCCGTGTAGAGCCCATGTCGCCGTTGGCATCGGTAATGAAGCAGCAGTATTGGGCACCGTCGCTCTCCGCGGTCATCTCTACGCGGATGGTATTGGTGGTTGCGTCACTGCTGGTGCAATAAACCAGTTCATCTGTACCGGGGGCCTGATACAGCCACTGATAGGACAGGTTCTTTCCCTCGGCCTCTACGATAAAGGTAGCAATGTCACCGGGCCGTCCGTAGTAATCGTCCGGCTCGTTGATGATGGTGTACTCAGGATCCCACGCGCTTTGGCTCGCAATAGAGGAAGCCAGCTTGCCCGCCTGAGAGGTAGCAACATGACCCATGAAGTCCTTGGCGATACAACGGTACTGGCTTCCGAAGTCACTGCTCTGAATGGTCACATTGAGGGTTTCGGAGGTTTCACCGCTGATGTCCGTCCATGTCTTGCCCTCATCCTTGCTGCGCTGCCACTGGTAAGTCACCCGGTCGCCTTCCGCCTTCACGGTAAAGGTGGCGGTGCTGCCGGCGGTGCCGAAGAAGTTCTCAGGCTGGGTCGTGATGATGACAGGGGCCTGCTTGGAAAGAGTTGTCAGCTGACGGCCATTCTCCCAGCCAAAGGTCCAGCGGTTGCCGTTGAAGTAGCTGGTAGGATTTCCGTTGCTGTCATAAGTGATGCTCTGGCCGTCATACGAGGTCAGCAGGTCCTTCCAATCGGCATCTTCGTATGCGTAGGTGTGGGTAGTTGTTCCGTCAGAGAAGGACTTGATATTTCCGACGGAATCGTATTGGTACGCGTTGCTGTAGGAATAGGGTGCTTCCGGAAAGCCGCTGACTGTGCCGCTTTCCGTCAGGAGCTGTCCCTAGTCATCACAGCTGTGGGCACCCTACATCCCGCAGGGATTCGTCCTAAAGAATTCTGATGCTTATGTGAATACCTACTACCTCGACTAACAGGCAGGCCCATGGTTTCGGGCTTGTCTGTTTTATAGGCGGGTGGTTACTGAGCACTTATCCACCAACGGCGTTCTGATTCATTCTGGCATATTTCCAAAACAAAGCGCAGGAATTCTGAACTTGAAGCCAGCGTAGTCTACTTTTGGTATATAATTGAAACGTCTTCAGACACCTTGATTTAATATTCATTGTTGCGTGTGAAAGGAAAAACAGCATTAAGAGAATTTGAAGAAAATAGTTCTTCAATTCTCTTCAAATCTATTAGGAAATGTAATAGCATCAATATTTCCCGCTTTTCAAATCAAAATTTCCTTCATGTTATCCATCAAAATCAGCTGCAAAACGGAAATATTTTAAGGCATCTTCTTTTGTTATGTTATATCCATAATAAACAATTTTCCCGGTAATAGTTCTGTGTTCATCTTTAGCAGATTCAAACCGCAGGTAGACACTAGAGAAAGGATGCATTATTCTGCAATATGTCATTCCAGCCAACTTACGACCATAATTGGCTGATTTAGGGCGTATCATCATGCCTGGCCCTCTTTTATCAGAATCGCGAAATGCAAAATCGCTATCATCACATAATTGGACTGTTAAATCGCACCATCTATATGTTTTTTTGAATTTCCATATAGAAATAGCACATCCATCTTGTTTAAACTCAATTGTTCGCGCAAAATAAACGAGATCGCGAACAGAGCAAATACATAACAATGTATCTAGCAATACGATACCGACAATGTAGAAAGTTTCCCGACTACCGGTCATAATGAAGAGAACCTCGGCAATGATTATCACAGGCCAGATTGCAATTACTGAAATAATATCATCTTCACATGGCTTTACCTTCATATTGCTGCCTCCAAATCACTTAGCCTTCACTTTTATTGAAATTAAAGTCGTATACGTGCAATGAATAATTTCATTGCACGAGCCTTGACGAACAAAAATATTTGAACTCATAAGGTCGTAACCTTAACTTGTCCAGACTTTCTGATTTTCACTTCTTCAGGGGGCAATCATACGTTGTCATCCTTGCAAGGAGCGTGGACAAAAAGAATCTCATCCTCTGTCTCAATTATTTCCTCTTCATGGATTGGGAGAATTTCCCATTTCATTCTTGGCTTTGAAAGAAGGCCCGTGCGCTGCGGATCTAGAAAATCTTTTTTTGCCATTCTTTCCACCCCCGGATATAGCCCATTGTACAGTAGATCTCTCATTTTTCGCAAATCACCAACATCAACCAAATCCGGGGCCATCTGCAGTTTCAAGTTAACGCTTCCATTGGAATGCTTCTTTACAAAAATTTCAGGTATATTTTCAGCATCGTTGAATAGCATCGGCAAATGTGTCTGCGCCAATGGCGAAATGACGTTAAACCATTCCGCTCCACAAATATAGTAGTACTGATACCACTCTATTGGAAAGTAGCCATTGGGTACTGGTCCCAGTTGCAAAGGTGATTCGTCGCCGAAATACTTCATATGCCCGCTACATTTAGAGGGATAGTCTATCGGCGTTACAGCCACGCGCCCGTTCATATTTGCTATTTGGCAGGATATTTCGTTCAGAAATATCGCAAACCGCTCCGCCACGCTTGAAACCTGCTTATTCAGGCAGAATATGGGAATGGACAATCCTATTTTCCCCTTGAATAGGTTTGCATTCGAAAAATATGGTGTCCTTATTACATATCCCTCAACCTCCAAACGTTGAATTGTTGTCTGGGCAATCCGATTTGGTTCGTTAAAGAAGGATAAAATGGCATCTTTCCATCCAATTTGATTGTTGTTTATTTGAGCTACCCGTTCTCTGTAAAAATCAAAATAATCCTTAAATATTTCCGTATCTCTCTTACCGCATGTGGTTGGATACCAAAGTTCTTTCTTATACGCACGGAATGTTTTCTTATTATAAATCCTCTCGCATTGAACCGCTGCTTCAACACCAGCAAAGCAAGTGCCTTCCTGCTTTATTCTGTCCAGCAATGTTTCTACCTTGACATTTCTTTCTTTCCAATTCCAGTCGACAACAAATTGTTCCGAAAAGAGAGACTCACACCAAATCACAAATGACCTAAGTAAAAAATCCGACCGATTTTTTTCCAGTTCGAAAAATTCCGCTTCCAGATGTAGATAACGTGCATCTATCATGCCATTTGGGGGGCACGTTGTCACAGATTGAAACGCTTCCATTGATACATCCTCCCTTTTTGCAATAACATAAGTAAATATGTTTGTAAGCTTATTTGAAACACTTGCGAAGAGTATCTTCGATTGTTTCAGTGCAAAAACTACGGCATTCGCTGACATCTTCATGCATTAGCAGCTCAACAGTTTCTGATTCATGTAAATATGAATTGCGTATTGTTTGTGTAAGGGAGTTACTAATTTGTACATCCTGTGGGTATCTTTGTATAACTAAAGACAACTTTGCAAACTCTTCCATATACAAATAAGAAAACATCTCAAGTCTGGAAATCTGCACAGGAATGCACAAGAAAAAAGGGCCCGTTGAATATCCTTTTTGCTCAACAACATTAACCAATTGCTTTGGCGTTGAAATCTTCCTCCAAAAAGGAAACACTTTATCTTCAAGATCGTAACAAAGAAATGTGCACCATTTCTCTATTTCCTCATCATTCGCCGCTCGTGGCAATGGTAACGATCTAGAATTATAAAGGGAAGAAATCCTATTGCCGTACGTATAGTATCGGTTTTTGCAAGGCATATACAATGGCATTATAAAAAAACTCGCATACACGAAGCCACTGGGCACATCAAATTGCACGCAATACGCTATATCATTCTGAATCCGATAGAAACACTTCTGGGAGAATTTGTATCCGTAGCTTTTCATATACGGGCTAATTTGATTAACAATCTTTCGTATTACCTCCATATTTTCCTCTCATTTTATTATACAAATTGGAATAAACAAACCAGACCGTTCCTGCATTTGCTCGATTCTTGCCGCAGTTAAAGTAGCTGTACCTGTCTTAAAGTCCCATGCGGCAATAGGAATGCCATTCTGATTGTACTGCAACACATCGAAGCGGATGCTTCCTCTGGTGCCATATGGGACGATTTCGCCATTCAAATACGACACTTCCGTTGCCAAAGTTTTGTTTTGTAGAGCGTTGACTTCTGCTGTAAAGACCGCGTGTTTTTTGTTCCCGCAACATGACCAAACCCTGAAACTTTTGAATTTGCTGTATCCGCACACGACTGAAGCTGACTTGATATATTGGCTGAACTTCCAATACTAACTCCGCACAGCCAATGTATACTCAAGTTTTTATTTTTTTCAATGATATTCTTGCTGCATTTCTAAGTCCCTGTTTTTTAGAGGTGAGAAAGCGTTCAAAACACGGCTGGAATTCAATTCTCCTGTATTCTCCCAAAGCCATAATTGCTTGAATAGCAACAGCCCCATCATCTACCAACATGAGTAGAGACAGCATATTCGCTCTTTAGATTACCCAACAGCAACACTAACATTTGTCGGTTAATCCCATATTGAGGATTAGATACAAGATCAATATATTCTGTAAGAAAATTCGGAGAACAAATCTGATATAAACAATCTGATATAAACCATCTTGTTGAATCGGCAGTTTCTACGTCTTTATAATCCTCAATTAGCAAAGGAACCACTTCATCCAGGCCTCTGTAGTGAAAGAACTGCAAGAAGAAATTCTGCTCGTCATGTAAGCCCTCCTGCTTCGCTAGTTGGTAATACGCTTTCACAATGGGAAGAAATGCCCCTTTATGACGTGGCATATAACGTAGTAACTGAGCTGTAGTTTCAGCAGTATAACCTAATGCAGCTAATTCCTTAGCAAACTTGGGGATTAGTGAATCAGGGTGCAATGCTAAATACTGATTCTCGTTCTCTTTTTCACGCTTAGTCCATTGTTCTCGAAATTGAGGACTCCCATTTATAACATCTACACCCATTAATACACCTCCATTACCTAAGGGGGATAACCTGTATGATTCCGCTGTCAATTACGGCTTGTAATGGTCCAGAAAAGGACTATGCACTTGTAACTAGATGCATCGTATAGCCATTAGCCTGTGACCATGCAACAAAATCTCGCAACTGCCTCGTATAGGAGAGAGTGCCAGAATAGTTTTTCACTTCTGTTAGGATTTTATTTACAACATCAAGGCCATCGGGAATACGATAGGCAGCTGTGCCAGATAACGATGGAATACGCATAGTTTTTTTCACTATGTTAGCGGCCTGTTCACCCGCTTGTCCCTGTCTGTACACTTGCTGCATATGAGATTCGCTTACTTGCGCTGCGGTAGCGGCACCGTTTGATGCTTGGGATAGATTGTTGGTTACATAGGAAACACCCGCACTGAGTCCACCACTCCCTATCGCTGCTGATAAAGCGCTTCCACCTGCCATCACTGCACCCGTTGAAGCAGTAATACTACCAGCTAGTGCAACGCCAGCTGCTATACCAGCACCTGTACCAATCAACGCACCAGCTGCAGCCCCCAATCCAATGCCAGCAATAATATTACTGTCACTTCTCGCTGCAACAACGCCGCCAAAAACCGCACCGACAGCAGCACCGATTGCAGCTGTAATTGCAAAGAACGGAAGGTTTCCAGTATCATCAGACATGCTGGATGGATTATTCAAACAATATGCAAATAAATTGGAACTCAATGCAGATCGAACATTAACCATAGAATCCGCATTAATAAACCTTCCAATCGCCGGATCATAATATCTGCTCTGCAGATAATAGAACCCCGTCTCCTGGTCGCACACATAGCCACGATACCGCAGAGGATTCAGCTCCGCAAGCTCGCCAGTCGATGCCAGGATCTTACCCCAGGCATCGTAGCAATAACTCGCCGCAGGGGTGCCATCGCTGGATTCAATGCTCATTACATCGCCCTGCAGGTTGGTGATGTAATAATAGACCTTCCGCCGAGGTCAGCAGATCTTTCCGATCGGCAGAATCCTAATATCAGGACTCTGCCGTTAGTTCAGTGCTGCCGTTTTACCCTGCTTACTAGCATTTTCATCCCTTTATGATAATGTCTACTGAACAACCCTCAGTTTTTCGCACGGTTGCAAAAAGCCGAGCAGCCAATCCAGAAATTGTAAAAAAGCGTACTGAATCTTTCGCAGATTCAGCAGCAGAATGGACAGAGCAACCACATGCGCAGCTGTATCTTCCAGCTTCGCCGTCACCAGACCCATTCCACATTTCCGCTTTCCCAGGCTGAATTTGCGCTCTACTTCTACCCGCTCGCATTCGTCCTGGTAATCCTGAACCTTGTTCCGTTCCTCGCCTTTCTTGGGCCTTCCCAGCGCAGGGCCGGACAGCCGGATACCCCTCTCTTTGCAGCAGCGGGGATTTTCGCGGTTTCGGTAGATTTTGTCTGCCAGAACACGACTGCAGGGGGCTTTCTGAAAGGGTGTCCCCTGCTGATTTTATAGGATCTATTGATGCTTGATCGTATCAACTTCAGTTTTCTAAATGCAGCCAACGGGCAATTTTCTCCCCCTTGGGCAGCAGCATGCAGTCTTCCTTACGGAGGACTTTTAGAAAGATAACGGCGGCAAGATAGACGATTGCACCCACAGATACCGGCACAGCGCAGAGCAGCAGCCGACTGCCGATATGCGCCGTCAGCATAGCCTGATAGCATCCGTAGGCACAGGCCCCCATGAGAAGGCCGGAGAGCAAGGGCCGCAGCACATTGGGCAGAATCTGCGGTGCATCGTTGTAAAGATGATGAATAGACAGCAGATTCAGCAGAAAGATGAGCACATAGCACATCAGATTGCTGATGGGTGCACCAACAATGCCGATTTTTGGATTCCTGGCGAGAATATAGACGCTTAGCAGGCGTATACCGCCTGCAAGTGCCATATTCACCACCGGCAGAATCACATTCCCATGGGCCTGCATAATGGCGGTGGTGACCAGCACCACGGCGTTGAAGAAGACGCAGATGCCCAGAATGGTCATGAGCCTTGCAGCCAGGTCCAGTTTTTCACCGGTGTAGCCGCCAAGCAGCGCCGTAATGGGCCGGGCAAGCACAGCCAGGCCGATGGCGCAGGGGATGGCGATAAGTCCTGTAATCCGGGCAGCAGATTCCTCGGTTTTCCGGGCATCCGCATGGTCTCCGGTGGTGAGCTGGGCTGTGATGGCGGGGATGATGCTGACGGTAATGGGTGTGATAAAGGCGCAGGGCATATTGAAGATGGTCTGCGTCATGACATGGATGCCACGCATGGTGTCCGCAGAACGCTGGGAGATACCGGAGGCCAGCAGTCGCCCCATGTAGATTTTGCTGGCAAGGGCCGTAATGATCTGCAGACAGGCAGAGCCCAGAGTAATGGGGATGGCAATCAAGAGCAGGGCCTTGACGGTTTCCTGATAACTCCAGGGCTTGTCCTTGGAGCGAGGCAGGCGTTGGAAATGCTTCCGGAATACGATAAAAAGATAGACCACGCTGATCAGACAGCTGGCAGTGACACCCAGAATGGCGCCGCCGGATGCCAGGGAGACGGAGCCGGTAGAGCGCAGCAGCAGCACGGCTGCCCCCATGCCTACAACCAGTTTGACAACGGCCTCGATAACCTGGGAGACGGAGGTGGGTACCATATTACCCTGTCCCTGGAAGAAGCCCCGGAAGGTGGAAATGATGCAGATCAGCAGCACACAGGGCCCTAGAAAGCCGATGGCGGCCCAGGCATCCGGCTGGTTCTGAAATCGGGCCAGTTGGCGGCAGAAGGCCGTCATGAGCACGCTGCCGACGATACCGAAGGTCAAAAAAATACTTCTGGCTGCGGCGTAGATGCGGCGGACCTGATTGTAATTTTCCAGAGAATTGGCCTGGGAGATCATGCGGCTCATGGCAACGGGAAGCCCGGCGGTGGAGATCATAAGCAGGACGTTGTAGATTTCGTAGGCAGTGTTGAAATAGCCGAAGCCCTGTTCGCCAATAATGGCGTTCAGGGGAATTTTGTACACAGCGCCCATGATTTTCACCAGGGCGGTGGCCATGGCCAATATGGCAGTGCCTTGCAAAAAGTTCTGACCTTCCTGCTTATTCGACATCATTTTCCTCCTTTGTGAAGAGCTTGGGGATGGCGTAGGTTGTCAGCTCCTCCACCACGGCGTTCAGGTCGATGGTGGGGAAGCGGCCGTTCTGGTAGAGAATGTTGCCCCGGACCATGGTCATGGCTACATCGCCGCCCTTTGCGGCATACACAAGACCGGTGAGTACATTGTGGCAGGGCATCAGGTGGGGTGCTGTGAAGTCCACCAGCACCAGGTCGGCATCCATACCCTCTTTCAGCATACCGCACTCCTGGGCTCTACCCTGGGCCTGGGCCCCGCAGAAGGTGGCCATCATCAGGGCGGCGGAGCTGGGCAGGGCGGAGGGGTCTCCCTTAGAGGCCCGGACGGACATGGCAGCGCCCCGCATGACTTCGAACATATCCAAATTGCCCGCCTGGATGGCCCCGTCGGTCCCCAGAGCCACATTCATACCGGCCTTCACCAGGTCTGTAATGGGGGCGCAGGGCTGGCCGTTTTTGGCGGCGGACAGGGGCAGGGCCACGGCGCTTACCTTTTTCTTGCCCAGCATTTTGGCCTCATCGCTCTCCAGAAAGGCGCAGCCGGAAGCTGTGGCCGGGACAGCGAAGAGCCGGTGGCAGGCCAGCAGCTCCCCGGGGGTCATGCCTGTGCGGTCCAGGCAGGAGTCCACCTCATTCCGGGTTTCGCTCAGATGCAGCTGCATGCCCAGCCCCTTCTCGCTGGCGAAGCCCGCCAGAGATTCCCAGAGGGGATAGTTAGAGGTATATTCTGCGAAGATGCCCGCATCGATTTTGATCCGGCCGTTGTCATAGCCGTGCCACTTGTCCACAACCTTTTGCAGCTCCCGGCACTGCTCGTCGGTCTCAAAGTCGAATTCCTCGTTCTGGTCGATGTAGCGATAGCTGGACAGGGCCAGATTGGCCTTGATGCCGCTTTCGGCCACGGCCTGGGCGGTGGCGTTGGGGTAGTAATAAAGATCGGACACGGAGGTTACGCCGAAGCGCAGGCACTCCGCAATGGACAGCAGAGCCGCTGCCTTGGCGCTGCGGGAGTCCATCTTGGCTTCCTTTTGCAGCAGGGCCTCCAGGGCCTCTTTATTGGTCAGGTCATCGGTGAAGCACCGCAGCACAGAGGTTGCCAGGTGGGTGTGGCAGTTGATGAGGCCGGGCATGGCCACCATGCCGGTGCCCTCGATGATGGTCTTTGGCATTTCCTCCGGGACCTTTTTGGAGATAAATTCGATTTTCCCATCGGTAATGCCGATGTTGACCCCAAAGAGGACCTCGGTGCCGGGGGTCATGGTCACAGCGGTGACGTTGGTAATTAAAGTATCCAAAATACGCAATTCCTTTCGGTGAGATAAAGCCGGAGAAGATCAGACGATCCCCTGCTTTGTAGGATCCAGAGAATCCAGCAGCGCGAAAATCTCCCTTTTCTGCGCCAGTACGGAATCGATCTGCTCAATATACTGCTCCGGGAATTTGGGGTTGTGGAAGCGGGTGAGGTGTCCATCCGGCAGGTTCACCTTGGTCATGCCGCCGCCGCCCAGGGAGAGAATGGTATGGGTCTCCTCCATCATGTAGATGTTGTACAGGCAGTCCCGTCCGTCCCGGCTCCAGCCTACGTTTTCGAAGGAGCCGGACATATATTTTTGCCGGTACAGGTAGTAGGGCTTGTACCCTACGGCCCGGAGTCGGTCCTCGGCATAGGCAACCATTTTGGTTACATCCTCGGCAGAGGGCAGGTTTTCCCGCTTTTCGAACAGGTCCGCTCCCTTTTTCAGCGCCAGAGTATGTACGGTGATATTGGCGGGGTTCAGATCGATTACCCGGTCCAGACTGCGGCAGAAGCCGTCCACGGTATCCGTTGGCAGGCCTGCAATCAGGTCCATGTTGATGTCCCGGAAGCCTGCATCCACCGCCTCGCCGTAGGCGCGAAGAACATCTTCGGCCTTATGTGGCCGCCCGCAGGCCCGGAGTACGGAGTCCTCCATGGTCTGGGGGTTGATGCTCATCCGGTCTGCGCCGTGGTCAAAGATGGTTTGCAGCTTTTCCGCATCCAGGGTATCGGGTCTGCCGCCTTCTACGGTGAATTCCAGGCAGCGGGACAAATCGAAGCTGTCCCGGATGGCGTCCAGAAGCCGGGCCATCTGGGGGCTTGTCAGGGTCGTGGGGGTACCGCCGCCCATGTAGAGGCTGCGTATTGTTCTTCCGGACTGCCGGAGAAGCGCGCCGGTGCACTGAATCTCCTTCAGCAGCGCCTCCAGATAGGGCTCCATCAGTTCGGTTTTCTTGCCAATGGTGCGGCTGACAAAGCTGCAATAGGCGCAGCGGGTGGGGCAGAAGGGAATGCCCACATAGACGCTGACATCGGAGGGCTGGGTCTTGTGCACAGCCTCTACGGTGGAGACAGAGCAGTCCACCGCCAGACGTCGCCGCTGGGGTGTGACGAAATAGACATCCTTCAGGAGCTTTTCGGCGCTTTTGGGTGTTCCGCCCTCCAAAAGGCACTTGGTGGTCAGCTTGGTGGGGCGAACCCCGGCCAGGGCACCCCAGGCAGGCTCTTGGGGGAGCAGCTGTACTGCCGCCAGATAGACGCTCTGCTGCAGGGCTCTGCGCCGCAGCCGGACGGTTTCTTCCGCTGCCCGGATGCGCCGGGAGGCGCTGACGGTCCGGCCGTCCAGGGTGATTTTTGCCGTGGAGGTGAGCCAGGTTTGCCCTCGATGCAGGGCGGAAACCGCCTGGACCTGGGCACCCTCAGGAAAGAGGGACAGCAGAAGCTGCTCTACGGCGTAACGGTCGTCATGACCGGATAAAGTCAGTTGAATCATGGGTCCGTCCTTTTATAGATAGGGATTTGTCTGCTTTTCCCGGTTCAGCGTGGAGCTGGGACCGTGGCCGGGGCAGACCCGGTAGTTTTCGGAAAGGGCTGCCAGGCGGCGCAGAGAATCCCGCATGGCCCGGGCATCCCCACAGGGCAGGTCCGTCCGCCCGCAGGAACCGGCAAACAGGGTGTCTCCGGAAAATAGGGTGTCCTCCATAATCAGGCACACGGAGCCGGGGGTGTGGCCCGGAGTTTCCAGTACCTGAATGGGGATACCGGCCAGCGTCAGCGTGTCGCCATCTCCGTAGCCGTCCGTATAGTATAGAGGCCCGTTTGTCAGCATAGGGGGCATGGCCAGCTCTTTCTTATCGAGGAACACCTTGCAGTCATACTGCGCCGCCAGATCCTTGACGGCTCCCACGTGGTCAAAGTGGCAGTGGGTCAGCAGGATCGCCTCGGGGGTCAGACCTTTTTCCTCCAGATAGGAAGAAAGGATCTCCGGCTCGTAGCCGGGGTCAATGATGAGGCAATCGGTGCTGTTTTCTTCATGAACGATATAGCAGTTGGTTTGGTAATCTCCCAGGGGGAGAACGTGGATCTTCAGCATACAGTCAGCTCCTTCTGGGGGTGTTCATCAGCTGGTCGGTGTCCAAAATCAGGGTGATGGGGCCATCGTTCAGGGATTCCACCTTCATATCTGCCCCAAACCGGCCGTGCTGGGGCGGGTAGCCCAGGCGCTCGCATTCCTTTAAGAACTGCTCATAGAGCTTGTTCCCCAGCTCAGGGTCTGCGGCCTCCGTAAAGCTGGGGCGGCGGCCCTTGCGGCAGTTGCCATAGAGGGTGAATTGGCTGACCACCAGAATTTCTCCCCGGACGGCTTCCAGTCCTAAGTTCATTTTCCCGTTTTCGTCTTCAAAAATCCGCAGCCCCAGGGCCTTTTCGGCCAGGATGCGGCAGGTTTCTTCGGTGTCCTCCGGACCAACGCCCAGCAGAATCAGAAAACCCTGCCCGATTTTCCCGACGACCTCTCCGCCAATGGTGACGGAGGCGTATTTGACTCTTGTTAAAACCGCACGCATAAAAGGGCCTCCTTTAATTCTGGCCCCGTTTGGAGCCTGTGACATCGCGGATATTCAGGAGCTTTGTGCGTATGGCATTCAGCTCGGCGGTGTTCTTCACCTCAAAGCGGACGGTAATGGTGCTGCGGCCGTTGGCAAGGTCCCTGCCGCTGAGCTCTTTGACCCGGACCCGGGCGGTGGTCAGTGCCTGGGCCACATCCAGCACCAGGCCGTCTCTTGTGATGCAGTCCAGCTCCAAGGTGGTCTCGAAGGGCTGCTCTTCCATATTGGCCCAGCGGACCCGAACCCAGCGGCCTGCCTGCTTGGGGTCCTCTCGGTTCTGGGCATTGGGGCAGTCCGCCCGGTGGACGGAAACGCCGAAGCCCTTGGTGATAAAGCCCACAATGGCATCCCCGGGCACGGGGGTGCAGCATTTGGCGAATTTGATCATGCAGGAGTCAATGTCCTCCACGATCACGCCGTTGACCGCGTGGCGGTTCTGCTTGACGGCCTCGCTGTCGGGATTCACCCGCAGAGGCGACTGGGGCAGTTTTTCCCCGGCCTGGGCCTTGATGGATTTGTTGATATCGTCCCGGATGCGGCCCACAGCCTTCACGGCAGTGAGGCCGCCGTAGCCGATGGCGGCATACATATCGTCCCAGTTGTCAAAGGCCAGCTTGCGCAGCAGTGCGCCTTCCAGCTCGGGGTCATTCAGGGCGGACAGGGGCAGGCCGGAGCGCTTCATTTCAGACTCGAAGGAGGCCTTGCCGTGGATGATGTTCTCGTCCCGCTTCTCCTTCTTGAACCACTGCTTGATCTTGGTCCGGGCCTGGTTGCTCTGGCAGATGTTCAGCCAGTCCCGGCTGGGACCCTTGGCGGCCTTGGAGGTGATGACCTCTACGATGTCGCCGTTTTTCAGCTTGGTGTCGATGTTGGCAATGCGGTTGTTGACCTTGGCCCCCACCATGGCGTTGCCTACGCCGGAGTGAATGGCATAGGCAAAGTCAATGGGCGTGGAGCCGGAGGGCAGGGAGACAATGCGGCCCTTCGGGGTGAAGACGAAGACCTCGTCGTCGAACATATCGATTTTCAGGGATTGGACGTATTCCTCCGCGTCGGCGTCCTGCTGGCTTTCCAGAAGACGGCGGACCCACTCGAAGTCCTTTTCCGTACCGGAGCCGGTGCCCTGCTTGTATTTCCAGTGGGCGGCAATGCCGTATTCGGCGGTCTCGTGCATTTCCCAGGTGCGGATCTGTACCTCGAAGGGAATGCCCTGGGAGCCGATGACGGTGGTGTGCAGGCTCTGGTACATATTGGGCTTGGGGGTGGAGATATAGTCCTTGAACCGGCCGGGAATCAGGTTGAACAGGTCGTGGATGTGGCCCAGAACGTTGTAGCAGTCCGGGATGGAGTCCACAATGACCCGGAATGCATAGATGTCGTACAGCTCGTCCATCCGCTTGCCCTGGGCCTGCATTTTCCGGTAGATGGAATAGACGTGCTTGATGCGGCCATAGGTGGTGTTGTGGATGCCCATGGCGGTAAGTCGCTGGGTGATCTTCTCCTGAATGGTGCGCATGAAGCTTTCGTCCTGATCTTTGTGCTCCTGGAGGTAGGCCGTTATCTCATTGTATTCCTTGGGAGCCAGATATTTGAGGGAGGTATCCTCCAATTCCCATTTGACCTTCTGCATACCAAGCCGGTGGGCCAGGGGCGCGTAGATGTCCATGGTCTCCTGACACTTGGCAATCTGTTTTTCCGGGGACTGATACTGCATGGTGCGGATATTATGAAGCCGGTCGGCAATCTTGATGAGCACTACCCGGATGTCCTTGCTCATGGCCATGAACATCTTCCGCAGATTTTCCATCTGGGCCTGCTCCCGGGAGGAGAAATCCGCCCGGGTCAGCTTGGTGACGCCCTCCACCAGTTCGGCAACGGTGGGGCCGAAGAGCTTCTCAATTTCTTCATGGGAAGCGTCGGTGTCTTCAATGCAGTCGTGGAGCAGCGCGCCTAAGATGGCATCCATGTCCAGGCCCATCTCCGTGACGATCTGGGCCACGGCCAGAGGGTGGATGATATAGGGAGAGCCGTCCTTCCGCTTCTGGGCGGCGTGCTTTTTATTGGCATAGTCAACAGCCTTGTCAATGAGGGCAAAATCCGCATCGGGCATCCGCTTGCGGATGGTGTCCATCATGGAGGCATAGTGTTCTTCAAAGGTTTCCATATGTGTCAACTCTCTTTCGCATGCAGAAGACGCTGCATGGTTTGGCTTTGTGTCAGATCCGCCTTCTGGGTGCCGGGGGTCAGGCGGATGGACAGAGAAAGATGTACCCGTTTCAGCTCCAGCAGACCCACATCATGGAAGATGTCCAGGCAGGTCAGCAGGGTTTCCAGACGCATGGACACGCCGGTGCTGCGGACGATTTTCCGGCACAGGCACAGGGGACTCTCCAGAATCTCCCCATTGGAGGCGGAGGCCAGATACCGCCATACATTTGCCAGGGTGGGGCGGTCCGGCAGCAGGGCAGCAGCCTGTTCCCGGGTGATGGAGCCCTGGCGCAGGCAGCGGTAGCGCGTGACCTCCATGGAACAGGGGGCGGCGCAGCTGGGGCGGATATCCACCACATTCATCTGCACGCTGCGTTCCCCACGGAATTCATTGATTTGGGGATGGAACGCCACGTCCACAAGGTCCCCCTGGGCAATTCCGGCGGAGACCGGGTCTGCGGAGAAATAGATGGCATTCAAATAGCTCCGCCCCCGGTGAAGCCGCAGACGCATATGCCGCCCGTTTCCAACCAGCTGAATGCGGTCCACGGTCAGCCCTGTCATCATGAGCACAGGCTTCGGGCAGCCGCTGCCGCAAGGCTCCAGGATATCCAGCCCCTGGATCTCGGGAATGGTCAGCATCTCCGGAGTGACGGCACAGTCCAGGTCCAGGGTGCTGATATGGGTATCATCGGCATAGAATTCGGCAGCTATGGCGCAGATTTTGCGCCGGAACTCCGGGATGTTGTCCCGGCTGATGGTAAAGCCCGCCGCCAATTCGTGGCCGCCGTAGCTTTCCAGCAGAGGTGACAGCGAACGCAGAGAGGCGAAGAGGTTAAAGCCGCCGTGGCTCCGGGAGCTGGCCTTGCCGTGGCTCCCATCCAGGCAGATGAGGAAGGCCGGACAGGCGAATTCCTCGGAAAGACGGCTGGCCACAATGCCCACAACACCCTGGTGCCAGCTTTCGTCGGCCAGAACGATGGCCTCCGGCGGCGTCCCCTCAGGAAGCATGGCTATGGCCTGCCGGTAGATGTCGGATTCGATCTGCTGCCGCTGCCGGTTCAGCTCGCATAGCTGGGCGGCGTCTGCCCGGGCCCGCTCCGGGTCCTGGGTCAGAAACAGGTCCACGGCCACGTCTACCTGCCCCATGCGCCCGGCGGCGTTGATCCGGGGGGCCAGCATGAAGCCAATGGTGGAGGCGGAGATGTCGTTCTTGGCACAGCCGCACTCTTCAATCAGGGCAGCCAGACCCGGCCGCCTGGTGCTGCTGAGGGACTGTAGACCCCGGGAGACGAAGACCCGGTTCTCTCCCACCAGGGGGATCACATCGGCCACGGTGCCCAGGCATACCATGTCGGCATAGCTGTCCAGCACGGCCTCGGTATCTCCGGAGAGGGCGCAGGCCAGCTTAAAGGCCACGGCAACACCGGAGAGATTCTGGTGGGGATAGCCGTCGTCAGGGCGGTGGGGGTCCACTACGGCCACAGCCTGGGGCAGGGAGTCCTTGCACTCGTGGTGGTCCGTAATGACCAGATCCATTCCCAGCTCCCGGCACAGGTCGGCCTCCTCCGTGGCGGTGATGCCGCAGTCCACGGTGATGATGAGCTTCACCTGCTCAGCGGCCAGCTGACGCAGGGCAATGGGGTTCAGACCGTAGCCCTCCTCCAGTCGCCCGGGGATATAGCAGATGCAGTCTGCACCCAGCCCTCGGAGAAAATCCGTCAGCAGGCAGGTGGCGGTGATGCCGTCCACATCGTAGTCGCCGAAGACGGCGATTTTTTCGTGAGAAACCAGGGCTTTCCGGACCCGGCCGGCAGCCTTGTCCATATCCGTCATGGCAAAGGGGTCCGGCAGCGCGCCGCTGCAGCAGAGAAAATCCTGGGCCTTTTTTGCATCCTTCAGTCCCCGCCCGGCCAGGACCATGGCAGCCAGAGGCGGGAAGCCGCCGCTGACCAGTGCGTTCACATCCTGTGCCTCGGGCTGGGCGCACTTCCAAATTCCGTATTTCAATACCACACACATCCAATTAAAACATTTTCTCTCTATTATAACAAAAATGCGTGCAATACACAATAGGTAGTTGGAAATTTAACCGGAAAGTTCTGTTCTGCCCGGAAGCATCTGCATGGCCGCGGCACTGAGCATGGGCAGCATCAGCATTCCCAGGATCCCCCATAGGCGGTAGCCGCAGTACATGGCGATCAGAGTTGCCAGAGGGTCCAGTCCCAGGTGCTTTCCCACGATTTTCGGCTCCAGTATGGAGCGCAGCAGGGCGGCTACGGCATAGAGCCCCAGAAGCCCCAGAGCTCTGCCCCCATCGCCGGACAGCAGGCACACAAGGCTCCAGGGCAGCAGCACCGTGCCGGTGCCCAGCACGGGCAGGGCATCCACCAGGCACACGAGCCCTGCGATCAGCAGGGGGCTGGAAATGCGCAGCAGCAGGAAGCCGACGCTCAAAACGCAGAAGGTGATGAGAAGCAGCTTGCACTGGGAACTGAACCAGCCAACCAGAATGTCCCGAAGCTGCCGCAGCGTGCAGAGCCACTTTTCCAGCTGCTTCTGGGGCAGACGTTCGGAAAGAAAGCGGCGGATGGCGGCCATCCGGGCGCTGATGAGAAATGCGGAGAGCAGCCCGGTGCCAAGACTCAGGGCGGTATCGGGAAGACCTGTGATCACGGCCCCGGCGGTGCCCAGTGCGAAGGCGCTCATTTTTTCCAGCAGTGCGGTGCTGCCGGAGAAAAACTCCGCTACATTTTTCTGATAGGCGGCCCGAAGCCCCTGGGGCAGGTCATCCGAGAACGTCAGCAGCCATTTTTGGAGCAGGCCCATTCCGCTGCTAACGGTTTGGGTAAGCCTGGGCACCCAGCTTTCCGGCGGACGGAGCTGCCGCAGCAGCAGCCCCAGAATGAGCATGACGATGGCCAACGCTCCGGCAACGGTGGCGCTGACGCCGATCCCGGAGGCCAGAGCCCGGGGGAGCCTTCCCCGCCGTGTAAGAAAGCAGACGGCAGGCTCTGAGGCCAGGGCCAGCCCGGTGCCCAGCAGGAAGGGCAGAAAGAACGGCAGCAGAAACCGGGCGCAGAGCCAGAGCAGCAGCAGAAGGCCGCAGAACGAGAGAATATTCTTCCAATGAAATTCCATAAATGACCTCCGTGCTGAAATGTGTTTTCGACTTGCGGACAAAAATAGGAAAGAAAATCGGATTGGGCTTGCTTTTTCTGAAAAGTATGGTACAATGTAAACAATACAAGAACAGTTGTGCGCCGCAGATGGCGCATCTTTAATAGGAGGGCCATATGTCCAAACAACCACAATACTATATCGTCGAAGCGTCCGCTCTGCCCGAGGTTTTTTTGAAGGTGGCGGAAACCAAGCGCCTGCTCTCTACGGGCGAGGCCGGAACCGTCAACGAAGCTACCCGGATGACGGATATCAGCCGCAGTGCTTTTTACAAATACCGTGACGCTGTGATGCCATTTCAGAATATGATGATGGGCCGCATTGTAACCATCCAGCTGCTGCTGCACGATGAGGCGGGGCTGCTTTCCGACATTCTGCAGATTCTGGCCGACGTGAAAGCCAATATCAAGACAATCAATTCCATTGTACCCACAAACGGCACCGCTGTTGTGACCATCTCCGCCGAAACCATGGATCTGACCATTTCCCTGGAGGACCTGATCGAAAAGCTGAACGGTACCCACGGTGTGATCAAGGCCAATGTATTGGCGGGCTGACATATCCACCCATAGAGGGCTGCTCCTGAACGGAGCGGCCTTTTTTTGCGCACTTCCTGCCGGAAAAACGCATATCCTGACAATGAAAGAGCAAAGGAAAATCATCCGGACAGGGGCCGGAATTTGCGGGGGGAAGGGTATGCTGATCGTTCAAAAATACGGTGGGACTTCTTTGCAGAACGGCGAATGTATGCTGCGCGCAGCCAGACGGCTGACAGAGGCCCATCGCCGGGGAGATGAGGTCGTGGCGGTGGTTTCCGCCCAGGGGCAGACGACGGACGAAATGATTGCCTGGGCGGCCCAAGTCAACCCGAGGCCATCCAGGCAGGAGCTGGATGCCTACCTGGCGGCGGGGGAGCAGATGTCCGCCAGTCTGATGGCCATGGCCATTGGGGCCCTGGGCGGCAAGGCCATCAGTATGACAGGCTGGCAGGCGGGAATCCGCACGGACAGCAGCTTTGGAGCGGCCAGAATCGTGGCGGTGGATCCGGACCCTATTCGTGCGGAACTGGTCAAGGGGCGGATCGTGGTGGCTGCGGGCTTCCAGGGAGTGGACGAGACGGGACGCATAACCACCCTGGGCCGGGGCGGCTCAGACACCACGGCGGTGGCCCTTGCTGCGGCACTGGGGGCGGACAAATGCCAGATTTTTACGGATGTAGACGGCATTTATGACCGGGACCCCCGGCGCTTTGCGGATGCCACCCGGTTTGACCGGATCGGTTACGGGGAAATGCTGCGCCTGATTGCCAGCGGGGCCCAGGTTCTTCACGACCGGTCTGTGGAGATGGCAAGAGATGCCCGCCTGCCTTTGGAGGTCCTGTCCTCTTTTCACCCGGGACCGGGGACCATCGTGGGCCCCATGGAATAATGCTCCCCGGGAAAGGGGACAGCTATTCCGAAAACCGCAGGAAAAATGAAAAAAAGCCCTTGACAAAGGAAAGAATCCATGGTAAAATCTCCGGGTAATCAAGAAGGCTGAACATCCGCCTCACCGTAAGCCATGCGAAACGGTTCAATACAAGCTTGTTCCTTTTCGGGATTTTTGCGAGTATGCGGATGCTTTGGCATCCGCTTTTTTGTTATTTGTTTTGGAGGTGCTTACCATCGCAAAGTTAGACCATCAGCTCAACGAGGAAATCCGGGACAAAGAGATCCGGCTCATTGGTGCAGACGGCGCCCAGCTGGGGATTGTTTCCGCAGCCCAGGCTAACGCCATGGCGGAGGAGCAGGGGATGGATCTGGTGAAGATCTCGCCCAACGCTGTGCCCCCCGTGTGCAAGATCATGGACTATTCCAAGTTCTGCTTCGATCAGAAGAAGCGGGAGAAGGAAGCCAAGAAGAACCAGCGGGTCGTGGAAATCAAGGAGATCCGTATGAGCCCCAGCATTGACACCAACGATCTCAATACCAAGGTCAAGGCAGCCCAGAAGTTCCTGGCAGACGGAAACCGGGTGAAGGTCAGCGTTCGTTTCCGCGGACGGGAAATGGCCCATACCAACCTGGGTGAGAAGCTGCTGATGGATTTCGCCGATGCCTGTGCCGAGGTTGCTTCCATGGAGAAGAATCCCAAGCTGGAAGGCCGCTTCATGGCGATGTTCCTGACCCCCAAGAATAGCAAGTAAAGTTTTATTACACAAGATACGGAAGGAGAACTACCTATGCCCAAGCTGAAAACCCATAGCGGTGCAAAGAAGAGATTCAACCTGACCAAGACTGGTAAGATCAAGAGAGCACACGCTTTTAAGAGCCACATCCTCACCAAGAAGACCACCAAGCGTACCCGTCATCTGCGCAGCACCACTTACGCCGACGTGACCAATGTGGATGCAATCAAAAAGATGATTCCGTACAAATAAGGGATAGACAGGAGGATTATAGTATATGGCTAGAGTTAAAGGCGCAATGATGACGCGCAAGAGAAGAAATGCAACCCTGAAGCTGGCAAAGGGCTACTGGGGTTCCAAGAGCAAGCACTTCAAGATGGCCAAGCAGGCCGTTATGAAGTCCGGCAACTACGCTTTCGAAGGCCGTAAGCAGAAGAAGCGTGCTTACCGCACCATGTGGATCGCCCGTCTGAGCGCTGCTGTCGCTCCCTACGGTCTGAACTACTCCACCTTCATGAACGGTGTGAAGAAGGCCGGTATCGAGATGAACCGCAAGAGCCTGTCCGAGATGGCAATCCAGGACAATGCCGCTTTCGCCGCTGTTGTGGAGAAGGCCAAGGCTGCTCTGAACTAATTGAGGTTATAGAGACTGCATAAAATGCTGTCATTGCGAACCAGTGACCGATGTCACTGGTGTGGCAATCCCCCCGGTTAGGGGGGAAGGCCCTGACTTCCTACCGAAAAAGTTTGAAAGTCCGGGAGTTTGCCACACCAGCGTGCGCGCTGGCTCCCAATGACAGCTTCTTTTTTAAGTTTACGGAGGAGACACGCTATGGAACTGACGATAACCGCAGCCCGGGCAGGGAAGCTCAGCTCATTTTTGAAAAACGAGCTGAAGATGTCCACAGGCCTTGTGAATAAAGTCAAGTGGGCGGACGGCCTCCGGGTCAATGGCCTCAGCTGCCATACGAATTACCAGGTAGAGCCGGGAGACGTTATTGCAGTGCGTTTGGAAGAGGCGCAGCCGGAGTATCCGGCAGAGCAGGGGCCTCTTACAGTGCTTTTTGAGGATGATTGGCTTCTGGCGGTGGATAAGCCTGCCGGAATGCTGATCCACCCCTCCCGGAACCGAATCACGGGAACCCTTGCCAATCTTGTCCAGGGCTACTATGCCCGGACGGGGCAGCAGGGGGCCTTTCATCCGCTGACCCGGCTGGACCGGGATACCTTCGGCATTGTGCTCATTGCCAAGAATTCCCATATCCATGCGCTTTTGCAGCAGCGCAAGCCCCGGAAGACCTACGAGGCTCTGGTTTTCGGCGGGCCGGATGGGGAAGCGGGCCTCATTGATGCGCCCATTGCCCGAAAGGAGCTTCCCAGCCTTCTACGGGAAATCCGGCCGGACGGCAAGCCCAGCGTCACCCGTTACCGGGTTTTGGAGCGGGGGGCACAGGTGAGCCGCCTGGAGCTGGAGCCCGTTACCGGAAGGACCCATCAGCTGCGGCTGCACTGCGCCTATATGGGCTTTCCCATACTGGGAGACCCCCAGTATGGCAGCGAAGCATCCATGGCCTTTTCTCGGGAGAGGGACTTTGAGACCCAGCTGCTGCTGGCAAAGCGCCTGGAATTTATCCACCCCATTACCGGGCAGACCATGGCGCTTGAGAGCCGCATGACCCTGCCGGAGCTTATGTGAGGGATAGCAGCTCGACTACATCCGTAAGGCTGTCGCACAGAGCGTGGATGCGTGCCAGGTCATCTGCATCCGGTTTATCCTGATCCGGGACCATGACGGTCATGCAGAGCGCGCTTTCGGCGGAGAGCAGCCCCGCTTTGGAATCCTCCAGGGCCACACAGCGTTCACTTGGCAAGCCTAAAACCGAGGCGCCTTTCAGGTAGATGTCCGGGGCGGGCTTGCCTTTTGGAACGTCGTAGCTGGTGACAATGGCAGCAAAGCGGTGGAAAAGCCCCAGAGGCTCCAGATACTGCTTTACCCGCGCAATAGGAGAGGCGGTGCAGACGGCTGCGGGGATATGGGCGCGTTCCAGGGCATCCAGCAGCACGTAGATTCCGGGCTTCGGCGGTATGCCCTGGCTTCCTACATAGGCGTCCATCCGTTCAATTCGTTTGTTCCGCATTTGGATATAGTCAGTGCCCGGGCCAAAATAGCTTTCCAGTTGGGCCGCAGCCGCACCCCGGTTCAGTCCCCGCATGCCGATGGCCTGGGCATGGGTCATGGGATAGCCCAGGGAAAGAGCCGCCTCCTGCCAGAAGCGGGTGTAGAGCCCCTCGGAATCCAGAATCACGCCGTCCATATCAAAGAGAACCCCCTGCACCTGGGAGATGGGCTTGAAGATTTGGTATGCCATAGAGTTGCCTCGCTTTCCTTTTTCTGCGACTATGATACAGGATTCAAAAGGCGTTTTCCAGTGGGGGATTCTGCTTTTTTAATCACTTCTTAATGATTCCCCCTCTTTCTAATTAAGAAAGGGAATGGTATAATGGTCGCAGATGGAAAACAAACGGAGGAATGGATATGTATCGGATTTTGATTTGTGACGATCAGAAGGATATTGTAAACGCACTGAAAATCTATCTGACCCCAGAGGGGTACGACTTGTATGAGGCCTACAACGGCCAGGAGGCGGTGGAGCTGTGCCGGAAAACACCCATGGATCTGATCTTGCTGGATGTGATGATGCCCGTCATGGACGGCGTGACGGCCACAGCCAAAATTCGGGAATTTTCCAACGCACCCATTATTCTGCTGACGGCGAAATCCGAGACCGAGGATAAGGTCTTGGGGCTCAACGTTGGTGCAGATGACTATATTACCAAGCCCTTTGTGCCGGTGGAGGTGCTGGCCCGGATCCGCTCTCAGCTGCGGCGGTATTCCCGGATGGACAGCCGCACGGAGGACAAGGAGACCCTGACCATCGGCGGTATTTCCCTGGATGACCGCACCAAGTCCGTCACCGTGGAAGGCGAGCCTGTGAGCCTGACCCCCACGGAGTATTCCATACTGCATCTGCTCATGTCCAACCCCGGCAAGGTCTATTCCACCAAGGCCCTCTATGAGGCCGTCTGGCAGGAGGCCGCTCTGGGAAGCGAGGGCAGTGTTGCCGTGCATATCCGTCATTTGCGGGAGAAGATCGAGATCAACCCCTCTGAGCCCCGGTACTTAAAAGTCATGTGGGGCCAGGGCTATAAGCTGGAGGGGGAGAGCAAATGAGAAATCATGTGATCTTCAAGTTCCTGGCCATTGCTCTGTGTGCCCTGTGCCTTATGGGGGCCATTGTCTCCGGGGGCAGCCTGGTGGTGCTGGCGGGTCTGGGATTGCAGGACGGCCAGAGCCCCCGGGAAAAATGGCGCGCAGACCTGGAAGACAACCTGCAATGGCAGGCGCGGAACTATGTGGCCCGCTATGCCGCCCAGGCAGAGGGCCAGGCCGACCAGGCGTTTGTAAACCGGCGTTACAGTGAACCGGCATATGACTACCAGATCAAAGACAGCAAAGACGATGTGGTAGCGGAAAGCATTACCATGACAGGCGGGTTCACGGAGTTTGCCTATACCTTCAAGGCGGGGACTGTAAATTATGAGTTCCCGGTAAGCGAAGGCGTTACCAGCAAATTCCTTGATCGGGAGGAAATCCAGAAACAGCTGATGGAGAAATATCAGACGGAGTATCCCGATGAGGAACTCCAGATTCCCAGCTTTTGGGTATCCGACGATACGTCTATTTTCTATGTTATCCAGGAGCAGCCAACCAAACAGGACTATACCGTAGTTTTCCACATCGCAAATTCGGGCCTGGGCGGAACCCTGGCAGACCGGCTGTGGTCTATGGCGGATGCCGTCTGGCGGCACGAGCTGGAAGTATCCGTGGCCCTGGGGGTGTGCCTGGTACTGTTTGCGGCGCTGGCGGTGTATCTGTGCATGGCGGCGGGCCGGAAGCCAGGCTCAGAGGAGATCCGCCCCGGCGGCCTGAACTGCATCCCTCTGGATATCTATCTGGCGGCGGTGGTGCTGGGGGCAGCCGGCTATGTGTTCTGCGCCGCAGAGGGGCTGGGCTATTTCATCCAGCAGAGTATGCTTATCTTCCTCAGCATCTATGGCTATGGGCTGTATGCCTGGTGCCTGCTCTTCGTGGGCTTCTGCTTTGCCTGCGCTGCCCAGTTCAAGACCCCGAATTTCTACTGGTGGCGCCGCAGTGTCACGGGCCTATGCTGGAGAATTGCGGTCTGGTGCTGGCATTTCGGCTGGAAGTGCCTGGGCTGGGCCTATAAGATCCTGTGGACCGTGACCATCGGCCTTGTGAGCTGGGCCTGGAAGACCATCAAGAAGTTCTTCTCCTGGCTGATCGGCTGGGGGCGGAAGCTCTACGGCCTGCTGCCCCTGAGCTGGCAGTGGCTGGTTGGGGGGCTTCTGGTCGGCGGCTGCACCTTCCCCGGGCTGCTGTGGGACAGCAGTCTGCTGCTCTTCATCAGCTTTGCCATCGCCCTGGCAGTTGTGATCTACAGCGCCAATGTCTATGCCACCCTTCTGGAGGCGGCCAAGCGGATGCGGGGGGGCGACCTGGAGATCAAGGTGGACGAAAAGCTGATGATCGGCGGCTTCAAGGATATGGCCCAGGAGCTGAACGGCCTGTCCGATGTGGTCATGGTGGCGGCCCAGAAGCAGATGCGCTCCGAGCGGATGCGCACCGAGCTCATCACCAACGTCTCCCACGACATCAAGACCCCTCTGACCTCCATTATCAACTATGTAGACCTGCTGCAGAAGCCCCATTCTCCGGAGGATGCGCAGACCTATCTGGAGGTGCTCTCCCGGCAGTCGAACCGCATGAAGCGGCTGATCGACGACCTCATCGAGCTGAGCAAGGCCTCCACCGGCAATATCACGGTGAATCTGACTACCATGGACGCGGTGGAGACCGTGAACCAGGCCCTGGGCGAATTTACGGACAAGCTGGAAGCCGCCCACCTGATGCCCGTCTTCCGGGCACCCAAGGAGCCCCTCTATATCCACGCCGACGGAAGACTGGCCTGGCGGGCCATGAGCAATCTGCTGAGCAACGCCGCTAAGTACGCCCAGCCGGATACCCGGCTCTATGTGGATATGGTGGCGGTGGACGGAAAGGTGTGCATCTCCTTTAAGAACATCTCCCGGGACTCCCTGAACATCAGTGCCGACGAGCTCATGGAGCGCTTCGTCCGGTGCGATGCCTCCCGCAGCCAGGAGGGCAGCGGCCTGGGCCTCAACATCGCCAAAAGCATGATGGAGCTCCAGCACGGCGCGTTGGAGCTGCTGGTGGACGGAGACCTGTTCAAAGCAACCCTGATCTTCCCTCAGGAGGTATAAAAGATGGAGCTGTTAGAAAACGCACTGTCATTGCGAACCAGCGCGCACGCTGGTGTGGCAATCTCCCGGATTTTCAAACATCTTGGCCGTAAAACCAAGCTGTTTCCATCCAACCGGGGGGCTGCCACACCAGTGACGTCGGTCACTGGTTCGCAGCGACATACTTTTCTAACAGCTCCATTTTTACATATTTTTCACAGAAGCTTCACGCTATTTTGATTGTTAGCCTCCGATTTTTGTGGTATACTATAAAAAATTGAATGAAAGGGGAATGCAAAATGGATAAGCGGAAAGCAAACCAGAATGAGGACATTGATGACCTGATTTTTGAAGACTGCGACCAGAGCGTCAGCGAGCGATAAATCTCAAAGGTTATTGGCAAGAACCACACTTCGAGGGTGTGGGTTTTGTTTTTATATGCAAAAAAGCGTTCCGACTAAAAAGGAACGCTTTTTCGATTTTTATTAAATTTTATGAATTACCTCGCCGTTCAGTACGGCCTCTTCCAGAATATCCCCCCGGTAGCGCAGGGTCAGCAGAAAGAAGGGCGCATCCTGCCACAGCAGATCCAGAAAGATCCTGTCTCCTTCCCACGTGGGAAGGCTGTTCAGAAATTCCCGGCTGACCCATTCCAGATCCCCCTCGTCGCAGAGGTGCATTTCCCCTTCAAAGCCGTCGGCGGTGAAGAGGTACATGAATTCGCCCTCGCACTCCGTGTTCAGGAAGGTGACCACGCCCCGGCAGCGCCAGGAGGTCAGGGTCAGGCCGGTTTCCTCCCAGGCCTCCCGGAGCAGGCATTCGTCCGGGCTTTCCTCTGGCAGGAATTTGCCGCCGATGCCGATCCATTTGTCGTGGTTGATATCGTTTTTCTTCTTGACCCGGTGGAGCATCAGCACCTGATCTCCCCGGGTCACATAGCACAGTGTGGTATTTTTCATCTTATTGACGCTTCATCAGCCGGTAGGCCAGATGCTGCGGAGTGACCACCACTTCGCTGTGGCCCTCTTCCCGCTCGCCGTCCAGAGTCCAGGGCATTTCCGGGTCGGCAAAAATGCGGATGTGGGTGGCAGATCGGAAGGTCAGCATGGCGCAGTTGTATTTCTGGGTGTTCAGGGCTACGATGCACTCGTGGATCTCCGCCAGATTCTTAGGAGCCCGCACCAGCAGAATTTCCAGCTTGTTGTCCTGTAAATCCACAACCTCGGGGTCCAGGGTCAGAATACCGCCCACAGAGGTGGAGTTGCAGATGGCACCGAAGAGGAAGTCGTCCTCCACCTCTTCGCCGTCAATGATCATCTTGATATGCTCCTTGCGGATCTGGGACAGTTCCTGAATGCCCTCCAGCACGTAGGCCGTGTGGCCCAGGGCGTTTTTGATGCTCTGGGGGGTGGCGTAGCTGGTGCGGGTAAAGGCACCGAAGGAGGCCACATAGGAGAAGTACCGCTCCCCGAATTTGCCTGCGTCATAGGCAACGGGAGTGCCCAAAATGATGTCCTGGGTGGCCTCCAGAATGTCCGAGGAGAGCTTCAGGCTGGAGGCAAAATCGTTGGTGGAGCCGGCGGGAATGTAGCCGATGGGGGTATTGAGGCCTGATTCCAGGATGCCTGCCAGGGTCTCATTGAAGGTGCCGTCGCCGCCGCAGCAGACCACCAAGTCCACGTCCCGGCATACACGGGCCGCCTCCACGGTGGCATCTCCGGGACCGGCGGTGATGTAAACCTGAACGGTGTAGTCGGCACGGTTGAACATGGCAATGATTTCCGGCAGCAGCTTTGCGGCCTTTTTCTGCCCGGAATAGGGATTCACGATCAAGAGCAATTTTTTCATGGAAAAACCCTCGCAATATTACAATTCATAGCTTCTTATAAAACCTATTATAGCACGTTTCTGACTCTTCGCAAGCGGGGGACACATCTGTTCGTAAAAATGTTACAATTGATTTTTTTACATGCTGTTTACGGCTGCGAAAAGCTCAGCGGGAGAGAAAGACAACTTCATGCTCAGATGAAATGCGGTCTTTTAGTCCGCTGGTGGCGTACAATGTGCCATCGTCGGAAATCAGGATGGCCTCAAAGCTGTCGGCGTGGCTGCGCCAGTATTCTGTGGCCTGCTCCAGCCCCATAATATAGAGTGCGGTGGAGAGCCCATCGCCCAGAGCGCCGTCATTGGTGATAATGGAAACAGAGCTCAGGCCGCTTTGGGCGGGATAGCCCGTGCGAGGGTCTAAAATGTGGCGGTAAATCTTGCCCGTTTCCGGGTCCTCAAAGAAGCGCTCGTAGCCTCCCGAGGTGATGACCGCCTGATCTTCCACCTTTACGGCGGCATAAAGTGCGCTTTCATCGCCGAAGGGATCCCGGATGCCGATGTTCCAGGGGCTCCCATCGGGCTTGGTACCGATGCACTGGATGTTTCCGCCCAGGCTGAGAAGCGCCGATTCTACCCCCGCCTGCTTCAGAATCTCACAGGCCCGCTGAGAAGCGTAGCCCTTGCCAATGCCGCCGAGATCGATCTGTTGGCCCGTCCCCAGGGTGACGCGGCTGCCCTCTATGCGGATGCGATCCGCCCCCACCAGGGGAAGAAGGTCGCCCAATTCCGCAGCCGTGGGGACATGGTAGCGCTTGTCATAAAATCCCCAGAGCCTGACCAAGGGGTATACGGTGGGGTCAAACAGCCCCCCGGTGGAATCATACAGCTCCAGCGCCTGCTCCAGCAGCACCAGCGGCTCCTGGGAGAGAGAAGCTGTGCCTGCCTGATTCAGCCGGGAGATCTCGCTGCCCGGCAGCCCTGTGCTGAGAAGGCTGTTCAGGTTCTCAATTTCTGCCTGGGCCAGATCCAGCCCCTGCTCCCGGTGGGGGCCGTAAGCCGTTAGGGTCATGACGGTATCCATGGTGGTCAGGTAGCGGGTGGAGGCTTCGTTCTTTTCCGTACTGCACCCGGACAGCAGCAGAAGCATAGATAACAGCAGAACAAAAATTTTTTTCATAGTGTCCTCATAGAGCCGTTCCGGGGCAATTTCCGGAAGAACGGCTGCAAAATCTGTGGTTTTCCGTTTGATTATAGTCGAACTAGGGGCCGGTGTAAAGAGGCGGCATAAATTTGCCTGTTGCAATTTGCTGGAAATTGTAATAAATTATACATGAACAGGTAAATAGGAGGGTATTCGAATGAACGAAGTAGATCGATATCGCAAGCGAAACCTTTGGCTGTTCCCCCTGGGCACGGTGGGCCGGGATATGCTCTACCAGTTGTTTACCAATTTCCTGCTGGTGTATGTCCTGTTTACCAGGCAGCTGACCGCCGGACAGCTTATGGCCATTACCGCCATTATGGTGGCAGCCCGGATATTTGACGCGCTGAATGACCCCATCATGGGCAACATCATCGAGCGGACCCGGACCAAATGGGGCAAGTACAAGCCGTGGCTGACCATTGGCATTGCGCTGACCTGTGTGGTGGTATATCTGGCCTTTAATGTGCAGCTCCAGGGCTGGGCCTTTGTGGTGTTCTTTGGGGTGATCTATTTCTGCTACTCCATTGCCTACACCATGCACGATATCTCCTATTGGGGCATGATTCCGTCTCTGGGCAGCGACGGCGCGGTGCGGGACCAATTCACCTCCCGGGCAACGCTCTTTGCAGGTGTTGGCGGTACCCTGGCGGGCATCCTGGTGCCCATGCTGACCACCGGCAGCCATACCCTGGGCGGCAGCGCTCAGAAGGCCTACGGTCTGGTGGCACTGATGTTCTGCATCATCGGGCCGGTGTTTTTGTGCTTTACCATCTTCGGTGTCCGGGAGGACAGAAGCTATATGCAGGAGGCAGCACCTCCCGTCAGCTTCAAGAAAATCTGGAATACGGTTACGGGCAATGACCAGCTGCTGTGTATCGCGTTCATCTTCCTGCTGCAGCAGGTGGGCAACGGTCTGGCCATGGGCGGCCTGGGCTCTGCCTATATTTATTTCGCCTTCGGCTACGAGGGCGGGCTCTACTCCCTGTTCAGCACCATCGGCGTGGCGGCAACGGCTTTCCTCATGCTGTTCTACCCGGCCATCTCCCGGAAATGGCCCAGAAAGACCCTGATGAAGTATATGGTCTTCGCCGCCAGTGCGGCGTATCTTGGGATGCTTCTGGGTGGGCTTTTCCTGCCGGGCGGGACCGGAAAGTTCTGGCTCATTACCGTGTGCTACATGATCACCAATCTGGGGCAGTACTGCTTCTATCTGGTGATGATGATCTCCATCCTCAACACGGTGGAGTACAATGAATATAAGCGGGGCGTCCGGGATGAGGCAATCATTGCGTCCCTGCGGCCCTTCCTGACCAAGATGGCCTCTGCTCTGATCGTCCTGGTGACGACCCTGAGCTATCTGGCCTTCGGCGTTACGGGCTATACCAATCGCATCTCCGAGCTGGAGCAGATGGCAAGCCAGGGCCTGGTGACAGAGGCGGAGAAGCTGAGCCAGATCAACGCCGTGGTGGCCGAGGCAACCCACTTCCAGACCGATGGTCTGCTGCTGGTCATGAGCCTGCTGCCCTGGGTATGCATGGTGGCCTCTTATATACTCTATTGCAAGCATTACATTCTGGACGAAGGGGAATACAGCCGAATCGTCGGAATACTGCGGGAAAGGAAAGAAAAATGAGCAAGCTTTTTCTCGGTGTGGATGGCGGCGGTTCCAAAACAGAGCTGTGTGTGGCGGACGGCAGCGGAAAGACTCTGCTGACTCTGAACGGCGGGGCAACCAGTTTTAAGTCCGTGGGCAACGCTGCGGCCTTCGCCAATATGCGGGAGCTGGTGCGCCAGATGGAGCGGGCCGGCTTCCGGGCGGAACACATTCAAAGAAGCGTCTGGGGAATGTCCGGCTGCGATACGCCGGCGGACCGGGTGGTCTATGAGGCCATGATCCAGCAGGCCGGTTTCCCGGAGGCGCAGACCACGGTGGTCAACGATGCTCTGCTGCCCTTCTGGGCGGCAGCGGATGTGCCCGGCGTGGTGGTTATTGCGGGCACAGGGTCCATTGTGGTTGGCATTGACAGCCAGGGCCACTCGCAGCGTATCGGCGGCTGGAATTATTCCTTCTCAGACCTTGGCTCCGGCTACTGGATGAGCTGCCGACTGCTGCGGGAGATGACGCTGTGGCTGGACGGCTGCCGGGAGGACTGCTTTACCTTCCGTGCGGTGGAAAAGAAGCTGCTGCCCCAGGGCGGCGGCAGGGAAGAGATGCTCTACCGCCTCACCAACCTGACCAAGGGGGACGAGATCGCCTCCTTTGCCTCCATCGTCCTGGAAACTGCGCAGTCGCCCCTGTGTAAGAAGCTCCGCCAGGGGGCTGTGGACAGTCTGACGCTGTACGCCGGGCGGATGCTGGAAAATCTGCGCGCCCAGGGCGAGCAGAATTTGAAAATCGTCCTGTCCGGCGGCCTGTTCAAGAGCGACTGCTTCCGGGCCCAGGCATTGGAAGCCATGGAAAAGCTGGCCCCTGTGGTGGTGAACACCGTTTCACCGGCCCTGGGCGGCGTACGCATCGCCCAGAAGTTGGGCTGATTGTTCCGTTAAGTAAGAGAAAACTGCCTCAAATGACCGAACGGATCATCTGAGGCAGTTTTTGCCGCTATCGTTGTGCTTGGATATTCAAAAAGATAAAAAATGTCATTTTTGGAAAACGAAATGTTACCATAACAACGAAAATACAAAGGTAAGAAGATGAAATACATAGCACGAAAAATCTTCTGTGTTTCTTAAAATTACGTTAAGAATCAAAAATACCTGTTGATTTTGTGAAGAAATTCGATATAATACAATTTGTAATCTTTGAATTATGTAACCGAATTGGTAACCGAATCAACGGAGGATATAAAATGCTTTCTATAAAAAAGGTGGGAACCGGTGTGCTGGCCTGCACGCTGGTGCTGAGTATGGCTGCCTGCCAGAGCAGGGGAACCGGGCCTGCCCCCACGACCATTGCAACCATGCCGGAGGCCCAGACCAAGACCACCGTGGCCGCCGTACAGACCCAGGGGGCAGAGGACCTGACGAAGGTGCTGGATCAGATTGCGGGCAACGTGTTCCCCGGCACCGCAGGCTGTACCATGACGGCGGTGCCCTATACGGCCAAGCTCCTGGACTGGTGCAAGTCCACGGGCCTGACGGAAAATGAGATGAACGCCGCGCTGACCACCTGGCTCCAGGGCCAGGATGCGCAGGAGATGGTCCGGGTTTTCTCCCTGATCCGGGATACCTATGAGTCCCTCTACAGCACTACGGCCAAGGACCTGATGGACAATGCAGGCTTTGAAACCGACAGCTACCCTTGGCCGGATTCCTGCCGCCAGATCATGGATACCCTGCTGGAAACCCTCAGCCCGAAGGATGCAGACGTAAATTTCTGAAAATAGTGCTTGACTTTTCTTACATAATACGATATAATCCCTACTGTTCCGAGTGTGCTTCGGAAGATGGACGATTAGCTCAGCTGGCTAGAGCATCCGCTTGACGTGCGGAAGGTCATAGGTTCGAGTCCTATATCGTCCACCAAAAGAAACACCACCCGAGAGGCAATGTCAGTAAGTTAAGCTGACGAATCCTCCTACCCTCAGGAATGAGATGGT
>ERZ837380.1163-NODE-1163-length-35117-cov-12.623895_pt1 | contig 35117 bp, 28 predicted proteins | sample MGYA00519685_ERZ837380 | MGnify/ENA primary metagenome ERZ837380 (study PRJEB31850, sample SAMEA3708817) | human gut metagenome | biome: human gut; feature: human-associated habitat; material: faeces | place: China | collected 2014 ...
CGAAAAATTTGACGACGCATCTGTCGCACAATCTTTGTGCGGTATTGCCTTAACATAATAACATAGCATATTTAAAAGGACTGACCGATTTCCCCGGTCAGTTTTTTTATAGCACTGTCGCCGCACCTCACCACCTCTTTTTGTCAATTTTATAAATTATGCCACTTCTCCCACGAAACACTTGAAAACTATTGGCAATCATGCTATACTATTACCATAAGGGAAACAATCGAGGGTTGACAAAAGGAGGTGTGCCCGATGAAATGGCTGTCAAAGAAAAGTCTGCTGATCTGTCTGACACTGCTGATGCTGGTTGTGGTAGTGGTTTCCATGATCGTTACCACGGGCATGCCTGTGAGAGAAGATGCGGTGAATATGGTGCTGGATGACTGGACTACGGAGCAGGTCATTGACCCGCCGGACGAGCCTTATTATAGTGGAGAAAAGACAGTCTATCAGCTGGTGATGTCCCATAAAGTTACATCGGAAATGCGTGGGAAGGTGATCTCTTTCCGGACAAATGATTCCTATGTGGATGCCTACCTCACTGACGTGACAGGCACGCCGGAAGACGATGCAGTACACATCTACCACTTCGGGGAACGCTTAAAGATCTGCGATTCACCGGGGACTTATACCCATTTTATCCGACTGCCGGAGTCCGCAGCCGGGCAGGTGACCATTTGTGTGGAAACGGTATATGCCAACAAGTTCATGCCCTCTTATGAGGTGGCGATCGGCACCCAGAACGAACTGCTGTTCAACTACCTGCGGCAGAATCTGCTGAGCGGCATTTCCAACGTAGCAATGCTGCTTGCCGGTGTGCTGCTGGTGGTGATTTATACGGTGGGCAGAGCGAAGCATGTTTCTGCACCGGAAACTCTGTCGCTGGGCTGCCTTTCGATCGTGTTTGCAGTGAATCTGAACTGCCCGCTGTTTCTGAACCAGTTCCTGTATCAAAATGCGGTGGTGCAGTATTATGTCAATTACTTTTCGCTGTTTCTGCTGCCGCTGCTGGCGATGTTTTATTTTGAGGATATTGTGCCGGATCTCCGCATCAAATGGCCGTTTTATAGCTTTCTGGTGCTGGAGTGCGTGTTGAGTGTTCTGCACTTCACCGGCATCGCGTCCTATACCCGCACCGTTAAAGTTTTCAGTGCAGCACTGGGCATACTTGCTGTGATGTTTATTGTGATGATCGCAAAGCGATACCGGCAAATGGAGAAGATCAACCGCATCAGTTTACTTCTCCTGCTTGCCTTTGTGTGCAGCAATGTTCTGTTCTTCATTTTCGTTTCCACCGTAGGCGACCAGACGTTCATTGTCCGGACAGGCTTCCTGCTGTATCTGGCACTTTCCGTGGTGAACGGACTGCGGAAACTGATGGTGGAGATGAATCGGGAACGGGAAACCAGGCTGCTCCAGACACTGGCGTATACGGACAACCTGACCAAGCTGGGGAACCGCTATGCTCTGGAACGCGATGCAAGAAAGTGCGTGCTGGAACGTACCAGTATTGTGTCCATGGATCTGAACCTGCTGAAAATGGTGAATGACACCTTTGGACATGCCGGCGGGGATATGCTGCTGCAAAGTGCCGCCAAGTGTATGACTTCCGTGTATGATCAGGTGTATCGGGTAGGCGGTGATGAGTTCATTGCCCTGCTGGACGGCAAAGACAGCGACGACTTGCAGCGGCTTTACGACCGGCTGAAGCAGAAGATCACTGAGATGAACGACAGCCGGAAAGACTACGGGGCATTCTCACGGGAGGCGGAGTTCCGGTTAAGCATTGCAGTAGGGTATTCCGCTTATGCGGCAGGGGACAGCAGCTATGAGCAGATCATGAGCCGTGCAGATGCGGCGATGTACGCAGAAAAAAAGACAATGCATCACGGCAGAAGCCGGTGATTTTAAAGGCAATACCGCATAAAGCAAAAAGGGCGAACCGATACGATTTCGGTTCGCCCTTGGTGTAGTGTTGTCTTTCTGATTACGAATCCTGTTCCGAGATGACTTTTTGCAGCGTGCCGTCTGTATACGTAACGCTGTCACCCTCGAAAATGTCCAGTGTGTAAAGTGCGGCATCGGAATAGGAAATGGTTTTCCGGCTGCCGTCCGCCGCTTCCAGCACTACCTCTGCGGTAGGCTCTGCATGCTCCTCACAGCCATAGTCGCTCTCGTAAATGTGCAGGACGCGGTAAATGGTCTGGTTCATATTACTGCAGTTCCTCCATGACTTTCTCCAGCTTTTTCATCAGATCCTCCGGAATGTCCGACACCATGAGCCAGCGGATCACGTCCAGCGGAGCATCGTCCTTGATCTCCTCCACAGTCATGTCTTTCAGATGCTCTACAAATGCGGCGATCATTTTTTCCGACTCGGCATCGTCTGCCTGTTTTTCTGCTTCCATATCCTCCAGAAAAGATGCCTTCGCCTCGTCCAGCATGGCAAAACGGGTGGTCTTCAGCAGGAGAATGCCGCATTTGTGACACAGCTCCGAGAGGATCGCTTCGGTTCGCTCGTCGCAGACGGCAATGCTCTTGGGGCAGCGACCATAGTCGATAATTGCCTGTACGAAGCTGTCCAGTGCCTTTTGGAGAATATCTGCGTTGTACTGTAGTGGCTGCTGGGGCAGAAGCTGCTCCCGCTTGGTGTCCAGAATCATCAGCAGGAACGGGAAAAACGGTGCACCCTCTTTGGCGAGCACAGGACTTGAAAATGGAAACAGCTGGCATTCCCACTTGCCGCCGCCCTTTTTCATGCGGCGGATCTTCTGCTGCATGGCATCGCTCAGCAAAGGTTCCGTCAAAGAAGATACGGTTCGTTCCGGCGGCATCATGGTGCTCCATGTCTTACCGTCATACAGCGGCAGTGTGTCGATGCAGGAACTGATGCCCAGTTCAGCCGGTGTTTTTCCCTGTCCCAGCTGCTTATGGAGATCCAGTGTTGCACGAAGCCCCAGTTCCAGTATGTCTGCCTGTTCTTTGGTTTCCAGAAACCATGAGCAGTGGTAGGGCTCGGAGTTCCGCAGGCAGAAGTAGGCGTTTTTGCCGCGGAATGCGATGTTGTTTTCTCTGGCGTAGTGCCGCAGGCTTTGCACTTCCGTTTCTGTCAGTCCGTCTTTGCGGCAGAATACTACCTGTACACAGGATTGGGACATCATCTGTTCCAGACGAGCTTCTTCCGTTTCTGCCGGTTCGCTGTAGAAATTGCAGATGCTGTTCCAGCCGGCATCACCAAAATAAATGGACAGGGAAATAAAATCCCCCTCATTTCCGGTCAGAATGCAGCAGCCGGTTTGTCCGTCGGGCATCTGGATCGCAAACGGCTCGGAATCCCGTATGGATTTCCACAGTTTTGTCTGCTTAAAGGCGAAGATAAGGGGATAGAGTTTTTCCATGTAAGCGAGCATTTCCGAAGACGGACTCGGCAGAAGCGGTTCTTCCGGCTCGAGATTTACTTGATTTTGATTCATATGGGACATGACCTCTTTTCGTTTTATACAGTGTTTCCCTGATTCGGCGTTTCCCTTAGGCAATACCGTACAAAGATTGTGCGACAGATGCGTCGTCAAATTTTTCGTCAGATGAAACAAAAAGCGGAGTGAATACTGGATGTATTCACGAGCATTTTTGTGAAATATGACGGGAAATTTGCAAGCAGATGGCGTGCAAAGTCGCCAGACGCTCTTTGTGCGGTATTGCCCTTAGTATATCACATTTTTCGACAGACTGCAACTGCATTCGGCGATTTTTTGAAAATTCCGCAGAATCGAAAAAGTTGTTTTTGCTGTCGAATTGCTGGAATTCCCTTTGTTTCACAAACCCATATCACGTAATTTTCACTAAAAAATCAGTTGCAATTCCAGTGCGGTTATGGTATAATTGATAAGGCAACACCGTGCAAAGCTTGTGTGTAAGGTGCATCGTTAGATTTTTTGGCAGATTGCATAGAAATTTCGCAGGCAGACTAGGTGCAGTGTTGCCATAATATGTAGTGTCCGGTCATTTGGGACACGATGCATATGAAGCGACTTTGCACCGGTTTGGTGCGGAGCTGCCATGAAAACGAAAGTGAGGCACAAAAGATGTGTGGAATTGTTGGATATGTGGGCAAACGGGACTGTACGGAGGTCCTGCTGAACGGTCTGGGAAAACTGGAATACCGCGGCTATGACTCTGCCGGCATTGCTGTCTTTCAGGACGGAAAAATCACTGTGGCGAAGTCCAAGGGCAGACTGAAAGATCTGGAGGAAAAAATGGAGCGTGAGGGCAGACCTTTCGGGCATGTGGGCATTGGCCACACCCGCTGGGCGACCCATGGCGAACCCTCTGACGTAAACGCTCACCCCCACAGCGGCGGCAGAGTGACGATCGTACATAACGGCATCATCGAGAACTATAAGGAACTCAAGGACTTCCTTGCGGGAAAAGGCGTGACCTTTACCAGCGACACTGACACCGAAGTGGTGGCAAAGCTGCTGGACTACCGCTATAACGGCAGCCCCATTCAGACCATTTCGGAAACCGTCCGCGATCTGGAAGGTTCCTATTCGCTGGGCATTATCTTCGCAGACCACCCCGAGCAGGTGTACGCTGTCCGCTGCGAAAGCCCGCTGATCGTGGGTGTCGGCAAGGACGAAAGTTTTATTGCCTCTGATGTGCCGGCAATCATCGAATACACCAGAGATTACTATCTGCTGGAACACGAGGAAATTGCTGTGCTGGACGACAACGGCGTACAGATCTTCGATGCGTTCGGGCAGCCGGTGAAAAAGGAACTGAAAACCGCAGACTGGGATGTGGAGGCAATCGGCAAGGGCGGCTATGCCCACTTTATGCTGAAAGAGATCCACGAACAGCCCAACGCGATTCGCAACACCATTCTGCCGCGGATTCAGGACGGCTTGCCGAATCTGGAGGAATGCGGCATCACACCGGAGGTGCTGCGGGAATTCCGGCATATTCAGGTAGTTGCCTGCGGTACGGCAATGCATGCCGGAACAGTGGGCAAGTATGTCATTGAAAAGCTGGCACGGGTGCCGGTAACGGTGGACATCGCTTCGGAATTCCGCTATCGGGAACCGCTGGTGGGAGAGGGCGATCTGGTCATCATCATCTCCCAGTCCGGCGAAACTGCCGACAGTCTGGCAGCTCTGCGGCTGGCGAAATCGCTGGGGGCAAAGACTCTCGCCATTGTCAACGCAATGGGCAGTTCCATTGCACGGGAAGCAGATATGCTGATCTACACCCATGCCGGACCGGAAATCGCCGTGGCATCGACCAAGGCGTACATGGTGCAGATCGCGGTGATGTATCTGTTTGCCTTTGAGCTGGCTCTGGCTGTGGGCAACATTGACGAAACAGAGTGCCGCCGTCTGGTAAAGCTTTTGCAGGAAACGCCGGAAGTGATCACCGGCATTCTGGAACACAAGGAGCAGACACAGTATATTGCCTCCTCCCTCATCACCGCCGACAGCCTGCTGTACATCGGACGCGGACTGGACTACGCCCTGAGCATGGAAGGCTCGCTGAAGCTGAAAGAAATCTCCTATATCCACTCGGAGTCTTATGCAGCCGGAGAACTGAAGCACGGCACCATTTCGCTGATTACGGAAAACATGCCGGTCATTGCCGTAGCGACCCAGAAGGCACTGCGGGAAAAGACCATCAGCAACATCAAGGAAGTCAAGGCACGTGGTGCACGGGTCATTCTGGTGTGCCGTGAGAGCGACAATGTGGATCCGGACGCAGTAGACCTGAAGTTTGGTCTGCCGGAATTTGACGACCTGCTGATGCCCATGATCGCTGTGGTACCGTTGCAACTGATCGCATACTATACTTCTGTGCTCAAGGGCAATGATGTAGATAAGCCGCGGAATCTGGCAAAGTCCGTGACAGTGGAATAATAGAAAAGGAACGGGAAAAACATGAAACATACCAAAATCGTGCTGCTGACTGCGGCAGTCGTCATGATGACACAGGTACTGGGACTGTCGGCTGCGGCAGAGGAAGAAACCTCTGCCCAGAGTGGCGAAGAAAGCGTGATCGACGCAGACAGCTTATCCAGCGATGAGAGCAGCAAAGAAACGCTGACCAGCGGGGATTATTCCTATACGCTGGACGGTGACAACGCCACCATTACCAAGTATAACGGCAGCGAAACTGCCGTTACGATACCGGACAAGCTGGACGGGCACACCGTTACCACACTGGGCAGCGGCACATTTGCCACCAAGGATATGATCACTTCGATCACCATTCCGGCAACGGTTGACACGATCAACAGTTCCTGCTTCTACGGCTGCACCGTGCTGGAACAGGTGTCGCTGGCAGCGGGCAACACGGCGTTTACGGTGACGGACGGCGTACTGTTTTCCGCAAACGGAGAAGATCTGATCGTCTATCCGCAGGCAATGGAGGGCACGTCCTATACCATTCCGGACACTGTCAGAGAGATCTGGACCTCTGCTTTTTCCAACACCAAGTTGACTGACGTGACATTTCCGGACGGACTGCTGTACATTGACGACTGGGCATTTGCCTCATCGGCACTGACTTCTCTGGATCTGCCAGATACTGTCACGGAAATCGGACAGTATGCCTTTGCATACTGCACCGGCATTTCGGAAATCGACATGCCGAAAAATCTGGAGCTGATTCAGGCGGCAGCCTTTGCCGGCGAAACCAGCCTGACCAAGGTGACATTCTACGACAGCCTGACGGATATTCAAATGGCAGCCTTTGCCGGCACTGGTCTGAAAGAAGTGACCATTCCGGAAAGTGTTTCCACCATTGGATTCTGTGCATTCGGCTATGAAGCCGATATGGTGACCAAGGTACAGGACTTCGTGATCTACGGCAAGGTCGGTTCACAGGCAGAGGCATACTGTACCGCAGAGGACTCTGAAAACGACTATTCCAACAACTTCAAGTTCCGCAGCGTGATGTCCGAGGAAGTTTCGGATACGGAGAATACAGCTGTTGCTGTTGAGGAAACCGAAAGCGGCTGGCAGAAATACGGCAAGTGGATCCTGCTGGGAGCCGGTGCACTGGTACTGCTCATCGGCGGCGGAGTGCTGATCTTTGCTGGCGGCGGAAAGCAGAAGAAATCCGGCAAGGCAGCCAAAAAGGATACCCAGTCTGTGGAAAGTGCAGAAAAGCCGGAAGCGGCAGACCATGAGGATACCAAATGAGAACGTGGAAACAGCTAATTTGCGGACTTTTGGGAACCACGCTGTGTGCCGGACTGCTGGGTGCAGTGCCGGCAGCGGCGGCAATGACAACGGAGAATGCAACAGAAGATGACAGCGGCATTTCTGTGGACACTTCCGGCGATGCTGCCTATGATGTGTTCACCTATCGGGAAAATGACACCGGCGTGACCATTACCTCCTGTGACACTTCTGCCACAGCGGCGAGCCTGCCGGAGGAGATCGACGGGAAACCGGTGACAGAGATCGGCGATGCCGCCTTTATGAACTGTCAGTTTCTGACCTCGCTGACGATTCCGTCCCACGTGACAAAAATCGGGGAAAGTGCCTTTTCGGACTGCCCCATGCTGTGTACAGTGTCTTTGCCGGAGGGACTGCGGGAACTGGGAAAGGGTACTTTTGAATCCTGCACCATGCTGAGTGAGGTGAACATTCCCTCCACGCTGACAGAACTGCCGGAGGCGGCGTTCTACAATTGCAGCTATTTTCCCAGCTTTACGGTGCCCGCCAATATCCAGACCATTGGCAGCGAGGCATTCTACAGCTGCACTGCCCTACAGGAAGTGACCCTGTCCGAGGGCATTGTCAGCATCGGGGACTATGCGTTCCAGAACTGTCAGGTGCTGGAAACCGTTTCCCTGCCTGCCTCCTGCACCACGCTGGGAAATTATGTGTTTGACGGCTGTCAGGCACTGACGGCATTTTCCGTTGCACCGGAAAATCCGGCGTATCAGGAGCAGGACGGCGTGCTGTTTACCGCAGACGGAGAAACGCTGCTCCGCTATCCGCAGGCAAAGGCGGAAACCAGCTACACCGTGCCGGAGGGCTGTACCACGCTGGCGGACTGGAGCTTTATCGGCTCTACAGCATTGGAGCAGATCAACATTGACGGGGTGACTGCGATCGGAGAGGACTGCTTCTATTACTGCACGGCTCTGAAAAGCATCACTGTGCCGGAGGGCATCACAGAACTGAACGGGGCAGTATTTGCCTACTGTTTGTCCATGGAGGAGGCAACACTGCCGTCCACCATACGAAAATTGGGGAATCATTGCTTTTATTCCTGTGCCAAGCTGAAAAAACTGGAACTGCCGGACGGTCTGACCACGATCGGCGACCAGTGCTTCTATAACTGTGTGGCACTATTGCAGATGAATCTGCCGAAAAGCATTACAGAGATCGGGGAACAGGCGATCGGATACTATACGCCGTCCGATGCCAAAGACAACGAGGCAAAAGAGATCGACCAGCTGTACGTGTACAACGACGGCAGCGAAGCGGTGCGGAAGTACATGCAGCACTGGAGAGCAAACACCTATAAATACTGGCTGATCGGCGGCGGGATCACTGTAGTCGTTGCCGGCGGTATTGTTACGCTGATCGCTGTGCACCAGAGTCGGAATAAGATCCGGCCTACCAGTCGGCATGCCTCGGCAACAAAGAAAAAGTGATACCGGCACACTTGCCGCAGAAAGGAACCCGAAATCCATGAAGTCTACATTTCCATTTGCATTCAAACGCGGTGCTGCTGCCCTTGCCGCAGCATCGGTTGCTGTCTGTGCTCTGCTGCCTGCCGGCGGCGTGGTATGGGCGGCAGAAACCACTACTGCCGAGAGCAGCGACACGTTCGATGACGGCACGCTGACCTATAAAAAGCTGAGCAATACCACAGTTTCTGTCACTGACTGTGTGGAGTCGGCGACTCATATCAGTATCATGCCGAAAATCGACGGCTATGACATTGTGTCGATCGGGGAAGAAGCTTTCGCCAACTGCACGTCGCTGCAAAGTGTGACCATTCCCGCCAGTGTGACCGAGATTGGTTCAGCTGCCTTTTACGGCTGTACCGCACTGACCAAAGTGACTGTACCGGACGCTGTGACCAAAATCGAACAGGGCACATTTTTCAGCTGTACCGCACTGACTGACCTGACGCTGGGCAAGGACACCACGGAGATCGGCGATATGGCATTCGGCTACTGTACCAGCCTGGAAACGGTGACGCTGCCCGATACAGTGGAAACACTGGGCGATCAGCTGTTCTACTACTGTACGGCTCTGGACGAAGTGCAGATTCCGGAAAAGGTGACGGAACTGGGCGGCTATACCTTTTACGGCTGCATGTCCCTGAAGTCCTTTACCGTTCCGAAGAATCTGGAGAATATCGGAGCCATGTCCTTTGTGGCATGCCCGTCGCTGGAAACCATTGCGGTAGAGGACGGCAACACCAAGTATCAGGCAGTGGACAACGTGCTGTATGATACAGAGGAAAGCATTCTGTATCTCTACCCCGCAGGGCGGACGGATACCAGCTTTACTTTGCCGGAAAGCACACTGGTGGTCTATGCCGGTGCGTTCTTTGCAGCAGGCAACCTCCAGCAGATCAACTTTGATGAGAAATTACAGTACATCGGCGAAATGGCATTTGACTTTTGCAGCGGGCTGACCAGCCTGACCATTCCGAAAGCAGTTACCACCATTGGAACGACTGCATTTGCCGACTGTACTGGTCTGACTTCTGTCACTTTTTCCGGTGCCTCTGACGAGGACGGCGGTGAGGGCGGCGATCTGGAAATCGGGGACTACGCCTTTTTCTGTGACGACAACCTGAAAGAAGTTCAGCTGCCGAAGCGGGTTTCCTCTGTGGGCAAGTACGCTTTTGGCTGTACCTCTCCGGCTGACGATGACGACAGCGAGGACTATGTGACAGTTTCGTCAGACTCCGGCGACAATCTGAAAGTCAAGGCTCTGGATGGCTTCCTGCTGATCGGCTATACCGGTGCAGCATCAGATTATGTCAAGGACTGCGACGTGAAGATCAGTTTCAAGGCAATGAACGTCAACTGGAAAGCTGTTATGCTGTGGGGCATACTGGCGGTGGTTTTGGTGGCAGTGCTGTTGATCGCAATTCGCCTGATCCGCCGGAACATGATGACAGCAGAGGAAAAGAAAGCCTTGCAGGAAGCCGAAGCTGAGCACAAGATCCCGCTCTCCCAGCGTGGCAAGCAGGACGAAGCCGCAGAGGAGAAACCGGAATACGACGACGGCTACCGCAGCATTCTGGACGATGAGGACGAGGCGGAAGAAGTGGCAGACTATGAGCAGACCATTTCACACAGCCAGCTGCACCATATCGGTCACGCAGATATGCCGGCAGCAGAGGACGAAAAGAAAGACGAGGAATAAGGAAATACTGCATAAAGCTTGTGCGTAAGATGCGTCGTCAGATTTTTCGGCAGATTGCATAGAAATTCCGCAGGCAGACTTGGTGTCTGGCAAGGGATTTCTGGGCAATATGACGGAAAATCTGCAAGCAGATTGCGTGCAAAGCCGTCAGGCGGACTTTATGCAGTGTTTCCATAGGGAAACACCAATCATGTGACCATTTCTGCGGAGTGCGTGTTGTTATAGGTGAACGGCCGTTCGGAACATACGAAAGGAGTGAACCAGCGTGCAGGAACGTTCTCTGATACGCAGACTCAAACAGCACCAGCCGCAGGCTCTGGAGGAGTTGATTACAACTTATAGCCCCTATGTGGGAACGATCATACGCAATATTATCGGAAAGTATCTGGCAGAACCGGACGTGGAAGAACTGACGGCAGATGTGTTTCTGGCGGTGTGGGAACATACCGACCAGCTGAAAGCCGGAAAGCTGACGGCATATCTGGCGGCAATTGCCCGAAATCGGGCGAAGAACCGAATCCGCAGCTATCACGAAACCGTGAATCTGGAAGATCTGGTGGAGATCGGCAGCGAAGAAGATGTAGAAGGCAGCATCGACCAGAAGATTCTGGGGGAACTGCTGCAGGACGTACTGGACACCCTCTCCGCAAAGGACAGGGAGATTCTGGTGCGGTACTACTATTGCTATGAACCCGTCCGGCAGATCGCCGGCACGCTGCACATGAGCGAATCCGCAGTGAAAATGCGAATGAGCCGTGCCAGAAAGAAGTTGCAGCAGGAACTGGTGGAACGGGGATATGCGTATGAAGACACACCGGCAGTGCAGCAGGTTCACTTCACCACCATGGGGAAAGGAGCTATCTCATGAAATGGAATTGCTTTGATTGGTTTGACCACTATGCAGCAGAAAAAAACGGTGTGCCGAAACTGGAAACCCAGCCGATTCATACCGATGCAATTTGGAAACGGGTGCAGGAACAAGCTGGTATTGCTCCGCAGCCGAAGCGGAATCGCATGCACATGACCAAGTGGGTGGCAGGCATCGCCGCAGCGGCAGTGCTGGTCACTGGCGGCACAACGCTGGTAGCAGCAGCCGGCTATGGCGGACTGGACGCATTCTTCCAGAGCCTGATCGGTGAAGAAACACCGAAAGCTCCGGAAAAGCTGGCGGCTCTGGTCACTACGCCAGCAGCGGACTTCGACAGCACCAACGAGAATGTACAGTTTAAGCTGCTGGGCATGTACGGCGATGACAGCCAGGCAATGCTGAGCTTTCAGGTGACTGCCATGGACGGTGCGGCGTTGCAGGACGGCTTGGCACTGCCCTATCAATTGCTCTTGCTGGATGCAGACGGCGGTAGTGAGACACTGGACTGTTATGGCAGAACGGTAGATGTCCGGGAAAAGGACGGAGCGTATTATATCAACCTTCGTATCAACCACACGGACTTGCAGGGAAAAACACTGGATGTGACTTTTGGAAGTTTCTATACAGAGGCACAGGTCTCTCAGATCTGGGAACAGCTAACAGCCTATGACGACCAGTTCCTACAGGAGTATGTCCGGCAGAACTTCGGGGAAGATGCGTTGAAAGACTGGGGGGACGGCGATCTTCCGGCAGGTTTTGATGTAAACGCTTGGAAAGCTTATCGCCGGGAAAACCAACTGGCGCAGAAGTGCAGCGACCGGGAAAAGGAACTCTATGCAGAGACAGAGGGTGTAGTTTCCGGCAACTGGCACACTAGCGTTACATTGGATTTTGCCAGTGCAGCACCCATCACAGCTGATTTTGACGGAGGCACAGTAAACTTGCAGGAACTTTCGGCAACGATCACAGCTCCGGCAGAATGGGATGACGAGAGCCACACAGTCGATTATGTCATCACGCTGAAAGACGGCAGAAAGATTTTTGATGAGTTGGTACAGAATGCAGAAGGTGAGGAGATGCTGCGGCGGATCCATGCGCTGCCCGGCTGCGGAACAGGCACCATCGGGCAGTATGTGCCGCTGACAGAGGTCTATTGGGATGCGGACAGCGCCGCAGATGTGCTTTGCTACAGCGAACCCATCGATCCGTCAGAGGTGAAGACGATCACCGCATATCGCTTTGCTTTTGCGGGCGAAGCTTCTGACGGCACCAGCGGACTGAGCGGCTATGATCTCACTGACAGCACAGTGATCTATCGCGCACAATAACGTGCAGAGAAAGGATGTTTCATATGAGCAGAAACCAACAGCACCGCCGGAAACGGCAAAAACAGTTATACCTGATCGCACTGCTGCTCTGTCTGGCAGTGCTGGGGTTTTCTGTATGGCTCTTGTTCATCCCCAACACACTGAACCGTGCCGGAGAATCCTCTGCCTTGCAGAACAGCACTTCTGACAGCAGCAATGCCGCCGGAACCAATGCTCTCGATACGCCGTCTAATATCGATGCACAGGGATTTCTGGCAGTGCTGGAGGGCAGCACTGCACAGCTTCCCACAGCAGACGGCGGCAGCTGGAGCAGCAGTGACACTTCCATTGCAGAAGTGGACAGCAGCGGTATTGTTACTGGCGTGCAGCAGGGCAGATGCCAGATCACCGACGGCAAAACTGCTTACCAGATCGCCGTGCGGCAGCTGGAACAGCGGCAGGAGGGAACCTATGTAGACGGCATTCTGATCGTCAATAAGTCCTATCCGCTGTCCGCCGACTATGATCCCGGCTTGCAGCCTATTACCAAGGACGCGTTTCAGAAGCTAAGTGACGCGGCGGCACAGGAGGGGCTGGATCTGTATATTGGTTCCGATTATCGGGACTATGCCTATCAGGTGAAGATCTACAACAATTACTGTGAGATATACGGTTCGGAACAGGCGGACAGTTTTTCTGCCCGTCCGGGATATTCCGAGCACCAGACCGGACTGACCATTGACTGCAACACCATTGACGATGCCTTTGGCGACACGCCGGAAGCCGCGTGGCTGGCACAGCACTGTGCAGACTATGGCTTCATTATCCGGTTCCCGCAGGGCAAGGAAGATGTCACCGGCTATCAGTATGAGCCGTGGCATATCCGCTATGTGGGCGTGGACATTGCAAAGGAAATCCAGAAATATGACCTGACATTGGAGGAATATCTGGGCGTGGATTCCGTCTATGCTGCTCCGTGGCAGGGATAAGCGTACTTTTCAACTTGCCTATAGAAAAACGCACCGGAAGTGGTGCGTTTTTTGTTGCTTTGCCGAATTTATGAACTCTCCGCAAAAAAAAGTTGACAAAACAATACGGATATGATATAATATGAAATATAAGTGCAAAATCACATGAAATTGGATTTTTCAGTTCCGGATTTCATGTAAAAACAAGGAACGATGCATAGACGGCTCTATGCAGAGATTTACAAGAAAGGGTGATTGTATGAAAGCGTGCAAGAAAATGACTGCACTTCTGGCGGCATTGGCAATGCTGACCGGAACGGCAGGGCTGCCGGTTTCCGCAGAGGAAGCTACCGGCACATTGGGAGATACCATGACATGGACAGTTGACGGGGATACGGTGCATTGCACATGGGAATCTGCAACGGCGGACGGTGTGGAGATTTCGATACAGGGGGATACCTGCACTATAGAAAAGGGTGTTTATCCTTGGGAAGAATATCATGCATGGTTGAATGCGGCAGCAAACGAATTGACGGAACTGCTGGAGAAAAATGGCTATGACCCTTCTGCAATGGGCAGCGAGGAAAAGAACGCAGTGCTCGCAGAGCTGATGCCGGAGGCTTATGCAGTGCAGACAGCGTTTACTGGCATCAAGCACATTGCAGTTTCCGACACGGTGACACAACTGGACGTGGCATTGGGATTTCTCGGACTTGCAGATGCAGAAACGGTACAGCTGGGAAACAGCTTGGTTTCTATCGGGGACAGTACATTTGAGAATACCCACTGTACCCAGATCACCTTGCCGGACAGCCTGAAAACCATTGGAAATCACGCATTTTATGATGCCGGCGTAAAAGAACTCACCATTCCGGCAGGGGTGGAGGAGATCGGTGACAATGCTTTGGAAAGTGATTCGACTCTGGAGAAAGTGACCATTCTCTCCCGTGATGTTGACCTGACGGATACCGGACTGGGCTATGTGTCTGTCTGGCTGGAAACCGATCCGAACCGCAATGAAAATCTGGTGATCTATGGCTATGCTGGTTCTACTGCGGAACAGTATGCGGCAAAGAACGAGATCCCCTTTGTGGCACTGTCGGAAGAATGGCTTTGCGGTGATGTCGATCTGGACGGCAGAATTGACATTCAGGACGCAGTACTGCTTGCAAAGGCGAGTGCCGGAACGGTTTCGCTGAACGAAGCGGCAAAGAAGAATGCGGACTGCAATGGGGACGGGGAAGTTGACAGTGCAGATGCCACTGTACTGATGGAATTTCTGGTGCATCTGGTGGATACGCTGCCGGTGCAGTAAACGGGCTTTAAAAACGGCAGGGAACTTTGATCGGTTCCCTGCCGTTTGCATTATGTCGTTCCCATTTCCGCATCATCATGCGTTTCCACCGGCGTACAGCTTTTCAGCAGTGCCTGCAATTCTGCGGTAAGCTGTTCCGCCTTGCCGCTGCCCAGATACCCTATTGCGTAGACGAGGGATTTCCCGCCGGAAACCGGCTCCGCAGAGAAGCCGCCCTTGTCGGTCAGCAGATACTGGCTGTCCGTGCTTTGCAGCTGGAATGTGGTGGTGTTGCTGTCCGGTGTGTAGTCCTCCAGCGGCAGCAGAGTGAGGAAGCTGCGGTGATAGTCGTAGTCGTTCAGCAGGGAAACCAATGCCTTGTACTCCTGCGTGTCCGGCTGGAATTCATAGGTCACTGTGTCGACGGTGTCTTTTCCGGTGACAGTCACGCCCGTAATGTTGACTGAGAGAGAAAGGGGTTCGCTTGCGGAAATACGGCTGCCCAGCGAGTAGGGGTATAGGAAATACCACCCGCCCACGAGAAGAATTCCCAACAGCAGCAGTCCGATAATGATATGTTTTGCAGTTCTGGCGGATCTCATAGCATGCTCCTTTGTTTTCGTGTAGATTGCCTTTATTATACCATGAAGCGACAAAATTGTAAAGACAATACTGCACTTTTTGCGGAACATAATGGTTTCCAACAAAAATGCCCTTTCCTTTGCGGAAAGGGCATTGCTTATTTATGCTATAGAGTTGCCTTTCGGGAAATTAGCCCAAAACAACTTCAATTTCGTTCTTGTCAGCCAGTGCAGCAGCCGGTACATAGTCGCCGTCCAGTGCCTTGCCGTTCAGGGTCAGGGAAGCCACGCCGCTTTGTACGTGGTTCGGGTTCTTGACCGTGATAGACAGCTGCTTGCCGCGGAACAGTTTTTCCATGGTGAAGCCGTCCCATGCTGCCGGAATCGACGGGCAGATGTGCAGACCGTCAGCGTCCGGACGCATGCCGCAGATACCCTCGACACAGCCAACCATAACGGTGGAAGCGGTACCGGTCAGCCAGTGTACGTGAGAACGTCCTGCATACGGGGAAGCGGTAGACTCGGTGAACTGACCGTGTACGTACGGTTCCAGTACACGCTGTTCTGCCTTGTCGTTCATGGAAGCCGGTGAGCTTTCCTCGAAGTAGCGGAATGCATCGTCACCGTGTCCCAGCAGGCTCTCTGCCAGAATCAGCCAGCCCTGCGACTGGGAGAAAATACCGCCGTTTTCCTTGGTGTCCGGATTGAAGATGTGCATCAGGGCACCGTCGAAATAGTGGTCGATATACGGCGGATCCAGCAGCTTTGCACCATACGGGGTGTCCAGAATGTCTGCCACGGACTGCATTGCCTTGTCGCTCTGTTCCTTGGAAGCAAAGCCGGAAATGACGCTCCAGCTCTGGGGGTTCAGCCACATGGAAGCTTCCGGATCCTTCTTGGCACCAACTACTACGCCGTCTTCGCGGATACCGCGGATAAAGCGGTCTTCGTCCCAGCATGCAGCCAGTGCTTCGCCCAGAGCCTTCTGAGCCTTGTCCAGATAGGAAACATACTCGCTGTCCTTGCGTTCTGCCGCCAGTTCATGCATCATGGACATTGCATAGTACAGCTGGAATGCCACGAAAGTGGACTCGCCCTTTTTGCCCAGACGCAGGCAGTCGTTCCAGTCTGCGTGCAGACCAGCCGGCATGTTGTGGTCGCCCAGACGTTCCATGGAGAAGCGAATCGCACGCTTCAGGTGGTCGTAAACAGTATCTTCGCCGCCGTTTGCATAGACGATCACTTCGTCATAGAATGCCTTGTTGCCGGATTCGCCCACATACTTGCGAATGGTGGGGAACAGCCACAGAGCATCGTCTGCACGGTAGGACGGGTGACCGGTTTCCTTGACATATTCCGGATCGTCCGGTGTGTTTTCATGACCGGCGTTGTGGTCGAACTTGACCAGCGGCAGACCGCCGCCGTTGTCTACCTGTGCAGACAGCATAAAGCGGATCTTTTCTGCGGCGAGTTCCGGATCCAGATGAATGATACCCTGAATGTCCTGTACGGTATCGCGGTAGCCGTAGCCGTTCCGCAGACCGCAGTATACAAACGATGCGGCACGGGACCAGATAAAGGTGATGAAGCACTGATAAGCGTTCCAGACATTGATCATGTTGTTGAACGCATCAGACGGTGTGCTGACCTGGAAATGGTTCAGCTTGCCGTGCCAGTATTCCTTCAGAGCCTCTACTTCGCTGTCGACCTTGCCGGCAGCTTCGTAGGAAGCGAGGATTTCGTTTGCCTGTGCATTGTCTTTCTGACCCAGTACGAAGATCAGTTCCTTGGATTCGCCCGGCTGGAGAGTGATGTCACTCTGGAGAGCACCGCAGGCATTGCTGTTGTAGTTCATCTCACCGGTGCACTTGCCCTGTTCTACAGCGATCGGATTGGAATAGGTGCGGTACGGACCAATGAAGCTGTCCAGATTGCCGTTATAGCCGGAGATCGGAGCACCTACCATGCCGAAGAAACGCTCTCTGTGGTTGGAACCGGTAGCGTCCTTGCCGTCATTTTCGTTGATGTGCTGGAGGATCTTGTTGCCCTCGAAGCTGGTGCGGGTGATGAACAGGGTGTATTGGAGGTTGACCTGATCCTGTTCGTAGTTGTTGTCGTTGGTGAACTCTACGAAACCGAATGTGGACAGGTTTCTCGGCTTGTCGCTGTTGTTGGTGATGACTGCACGCCATACCTCATAAGTTGCCCCGATAGGTACATAATAAGTGACTTCGGAGGAAATGCCGGCATAGTCTGCGGAAATTACGGTGTAAGCAGTACCGTGGCGGCAGACGCTCTTGTAGGAATCCAGCGGCTTGCCTACCGGCTGCCATGTAGCAGACCAGTAATCCTTGGTGTCATTGTCCCGCAGGTAAATGTAGCGTCCGGGCAGTGCCATCATGGAGTTGAAGCGGAAACGGCTGATTCTGCCGTTTGCACCGGACTTGACGAAGCTGTATCCGGCAGCGTTGTTAGAGATCATTGCACCGTATTCCGGAGAACCGAGGTAGTTTACCCAAGGTGCCGGCGTATCCGGTCGGTCGATCACGTATTCTTTGTTTTTCAGGTCAAAATAACCATACTGCATAGGGAGTATCTCCTTTACATCTGTATTTTCAATGTCAAATGACCATCACCGATAAAGACAGTGCGGTCGTACATTTATCATACCATACCACAGAAGATTTTGCAAGGGATTTGCGAAAAAATTTGCAGAAAATGTGGTATGGCTTCTGTGGGTTTTGCAGAGCGAATAGGAACACACATCTTTCCGGCAACATCATTTTGTACGGAAATGCACAAAAAGTTTTCCCGCTGGCTTGACAGACAAGCTTTTGTGTGCTATAATGTACTTATTGAACCAGTACAATTAGTACAGAGGAGGGAGTCCGTGGAAATTATCATCAGCGGCAACAGCGGCAAGCCCATTTACGCCCAGATTACGGAGCAGCTGAAAGCCCAGATCATGGACGGCACGCTGCATGCCGGCGAATCGCTGCCGTCTATGCGAAGTCTGGCGAAGTCCCTGCATGTCAGCGTGATCACGGTGCAGCGGGCGTATGAGGAACTGCAGCGGGACGGATTTCTGGAAACGACAGTCGGGCGGGGCAGCTTTGTGGCTGCCCAGAATCCGGAGATCTATCGGGAAGAACAGCAGCGAAAGGCGGAGGAACACCTGCTGGCGGCGGCGGAAATTGCCCGCGTCAGCGGCATTTCGCTGGAATCGCTGGTGCAGGCACTGACCATTTTTTATCGGGAGGAAGAATAGCCATGCAGAATATTTTAGAAGTACGGGATCTGGGGCGTTCCTATGTGAATTTCCGGCTGGAACACATCAGCTTTTCCATTGCCGGTGGAACGATCATGGGCTTAGTAGGCGAAAACGGAGCCGGAAAAAGCACTACCATTCGGGGCATTCTTGGGCTGATCCGGCGGGAGTGCGGAGAGGTGCTGTTCTGCGGCGAACCGCTGAACACAGACAGCGTTGCTATGAAGGAGCAGATCGGCGTGGTGTTTGACAGTCTTTGCTTTTCACCGGAACTGACGGTGGAAAAGGCGGGGAAGATCTGCCGCAGCATCTATTCCAACTGGGACGAAGCCTATTTTCAGGAACTGTTGCAGCAGTTCTCCCTGCTGCCCAAGCAGAAGGTCAAGGAACTGTCCCGCGGCATGAGCATGAAGCTTTCGCTGGTGCTGGCATTTGCCCACCACCCGAAGCTGCTGATCCTGGACGAGCCTACCAGCGGACTGGATCCTGTGGTGCGGGACGACCTGCTGGATTTGTTTCTGGAATTCGTGCAGGACGAGGAGCATGCCATTCTGATCTCCACCCACATCACCAGTGATCTGGAAAAGGTGGCGGATTATGTGACATTTCTCCATGCGGGAAAGCTGCTGCTTTCCAAGCCCAAGGACGAACTGCTCTGGCAGTACGGCATTCTCCGCTGCGGAGAAGCGTTATTCCAGAAGCTGGAATCGCCAGAGGTGCTGGCGTGGCGGAAAAAGGACTATTCCTATGATGCGCTCGTGCCGGATCGGGAGGCAATTTTGCGGAAGTATCCGGAGGCTGTCATAGATCAGGTCACAATGGACGAGATCCTGTTGTTGTATGTGAAAGGAGTGCAGGGCAAATGAAAGGACTGCTTTTGAAAGATTTCTATACCATATGGAAAGGCGGACGAATTTTTCTCATTCTGTACGTCTTTATGGCAGCTGTTTCCGGCGTGAATATCCAGAACGGCTGGTCTTACATGGGCTTCTGGCTGGTGATGATGGACTCGCAGACCTCGAGCACCTTTTCCTATGACCATTCCTGCAACTGGAACCGCTTTGCACTGACGATGCCCGTTACGCGAAAAGACGTGGTGCGGTCGAAATTCCTGTTGCAGCTGCTGATTGTATGCGGCAGTACACTGGCGTATCTCGTGCTGGCAGCCCTTGTTAGTCTGGTGCTGCGGACGTTTGAAGTCAAGGCGTTCTGCAATATGCTGTTTGCCGCATGGCTCGTGCTCTGGGTTGTGCTGCTCATGGGCAGCGTTTCCACACTGCTGCTGTTCCGGTTCCCGCCGGAATATGCACGGCTGATCTCCATTTTGATCTATGTGATTCCGGCGTGTGCTTTCATGGGTGCGGGTAGCGTTTTCATGCAGGAAATGACAGACAATCTTGCCACCCTGCCTGCGGAATTTTCCGCAATGCTGCTGCCGGCGGCGATTGCCATGCCGGTGCTGTCGCTGGTGGTTTCCGGACTGTGCTATGTCTTTAGCTGCCGGATCTTCCAGAAGAAAGATCTGGCATAACTCCGTGATGCAGCAGCATCTCCGCAGAAAGGACTGTTATTGTGAAACCTATTGCTCATATTGAAAACGATTTCCCCACCAAGTTCGGTATCCCCCGCCAGAGTGGACTGGTCAACAGTCTGCATGCCCGCATTGTCATGGAGCCGGAATACCGGAATCCCGATGCGTTTCGGGGGCTGGAGGATTACTCCCACATCTGGCTGATCTGGGAATTCTCGCAGGCGGTGCGGCAGAAGTGGTCGCCTACCGTTCGCCCGCCCCGTCTGGGCGGCAATGTCCGCATGGGCGTTTTTGCGACACGCTCACCGTTTCGTCCCAATCCGCTGGGGCTGTCGGTGGTGCAGCTGGAAGAAATCGTGCTGCACGGGGCGAATGCTCCCTACCTGACGGTTTCCGGTGCCGACCTGATGCACGGCACGCCCATTTACGACATCAAGCCGTACCTGCCACACATTGACAGCCACCCCGAAGCCAGGGGCGGTTTTGCTCTGCCGGCAGCGGCTCATCGTCTGGAAGTTCGCTTTCCGGAAGTCTGGCTGGAGAAAGTGCCGGAATCCCTGCGGGCAGGGCTGACCGAGGTGCTGGCACAAGATCCCCGTCCGTCCTACCAGCACGACGCCGATCGGGTGTATGGCTTCCCGTTCGCCGGTCTGGAAGTCCGCTTTATCGTGGACGGCGAAGTGCTGACGGTGTGCGAAATTCTGGAAGCGACGGTATAAACTTACGACATCTGCACATACTTCAGGCAGTACCGCATACACTTTGTGTGGTGCTGCCTGAAAATGCTTTTGGAGGGTATCTGTAGAAAAAAATTCGTCGGATACTTGACAAGGCGAAGGTTCTGTGGTACAATGTCTTTAGTTAGAGATAACTAACTTCAAAATGAACATGCGTAATGGAGAAGGAAACACGGTATAAAGCTTGTGTACACAGCCGAAAGGCGGGATTTGTACAGTGCTTCCGCGATACGTAAAGGAGTATTCTACTATGAGTTATTTGCAGATCGAAAAAGTTGTCGGCAGAGAGATTCTGGATTCCAGAGGCAATCCGACTGTAGAAGCAGAAGTCACATTGGTTGACGGTACTGTTGCAAGAGGTACTGCCCCCAGCGGTGCTTCCACCGGCGAATTCGAAGCACTGGAACTGCGTGACGGCGACAAGGCTCGCTATCTGGGCAAGGGCGTGACCAAGGCTGTAGAAAACATCAATACCGTTATCAACGAAACTATCACTGGTATGGACGCATCTGATCTGTACGCAGTAGACAAGGCAATGATCGCCGCAGACGGCACCAAGGACAAGTCCAATCTGGGTGCCAATGCGATTCTGGCAGTTTCCATTGCCACAGCAAGAGCCGCAGCAACTGCACTGGACATTCCGCTGTATCGTTTTCTGGGCGGCGTATCCGGCACTCGTCTGCCGGTTCCGATGATGAACATTCTGAACGGCGGTGCTCATGCCACCAATACGGTAGACACACAGGAATTCATGATCATGCCGGTAGGTGCTCCCAGCTTTAAGGAAGCCCTGCGTTGGTGTGCAGAAGTGTTCCACAATCTGGCGAAGATCCTGAAGTCCAAAGGACTGGCAACTTCTGTCGGCGACGAGGGCGGCTTTGCTCCGAACCTGTCCAGCGATGACGAAACCATTGAAACCATTCTGGAAGCGGTAAAGGCAGCAGGCTATGAGCCGGGCAGGGATTTCATGATTGCGATGGACGCTGCTTCTTCTGAGTGGAAAAGCGAAAAGGGCAAGGGCTTCTATCACCAGCCGAAGTCCGGCAGAGATTTTACTTCCGACGAACTGATTCAGCACTGGGCTGATCTGGTAGAGAAGTATCCGATCATCTCGATCGAAGACGCTCTGGACGAAGAAGACTGGGAAGGCTGGCAGAAGCTGACGGCAAAGCTGGGCGGCAAGGTACAGCTGGTTGGCGACGACCTGTTCGTTACCAATACTGAACGTCTGAAGAAAGGCATCGAACTGGGCTGCGGCAACTCCATTCTGATCAAGCTGAACCAGATCGGTTCTGTTTCTGAAACACTGGAAGCGATCCAGATGGCTCACAATGCAGGCTACACTGCAATTTCTTCTCACCGTTCCGGCGAAACCGCAGATACGACCATTGCTGATCTGGCAGTTGCACTGAATACCTGCCAGATCAAGACTGGTGCTCCCAGCCGTTCGGAGCGTGTGGCAAAGTACAACCAGCTGCTCCGCATCGAAGAAGAACTGGGCGACAGTGCCGTATATCCGGGCATGGCAGCGTTCCATGTAAAGCGGGACTAATGCCACTTTCCACACAACATTTGCTTTCCTTTCAGGGTGAGATTTCACCCGCTTTTAGAACTCTTTCATAACCTTATGGAAAAACGGTACGTACTGGCAACAGGCGTACCGTTTTTTCTTGTAAGTTGTTACAATTTTTATTGTGCAAAAAACTGATTTCAAAGCAAGTATCATTAAAACATATTACCTATATAAATATAAAACATCATAATGACATAAATCTGCAAGTCGCTTTATAAACTGTTTTCAATCTTATTCGACAACATTCGACAAAAGTAAGAAAATTTATGTTCAATTTGTATATTGTGCACGTTATTTTCAATATAAAAAATGTGTATTTATACAAATAGCACAAAATCAGATTGACAAATACTGTGCCATATGATATAATACAAATAGAAAAATTGTTTCTAGAAGCAGTTCATCAATTGGAGGTGCAATTATACATGAAAAACATTAAATTAAAAGTTATGGCAGCAATCGCAGCTTGTATTTGTGTTGTTGGTTCTTCTGTTGCAGCAATCCCTGCATCAGCTGCATCTATACGGGGTGACATTAATGGCGATGGAAAAATTGACATGACTGATGCTGTTGCTTTGAACAAATTTCTGAGTGGAAGAATCACGGTAGACGATATGACAACTTTAGATATGGACGGGGATTATCTTATCACACCGGCAGATGCTACAAAGTTGCTTCGCTTTTTGACAGGACAGTTTGATTAAGGAGGGGATTTTGAATGCGAAAAGTAATGAAGAAAGTAGTTTCGTTGATGGTTTCTGCATCGCTGCTGACATCTTGTGCCTTGTCTTTTAATTCTTTTTCGGCAAGTGCAAAAACTGTTTCAAATACGTATTGTTACCATGATTATGGTGCTTCTGCTACATCTTATCATTTGTATCGGCTTTCTTTGGATACTCTTGAAAACAGTGCAAGCACAAGATCGATCTATGGAGATGTAGACAGACGAGTTCCTGATCCTAATAATACGGCAGTGGTTCGGTTGAGCGTTGGCGGAACAGGATTTATTGTTGGAGATCATACAATTGCAACGGCAGCACATTGTGTGTATAGTGAAGGAAAGTTTCTTGACACAACAGCACAAATTGTGGATGGAAACGGAAATGTGATCAAGCAGCTGACAACCAAAAGAATACATATTTCAAATGATACTCGACTTGATAATGAGAATGAATTGGACTATGCTATGATTGAAGTTGAAGAAGACCTTTCTTCTTATGGGGCTTTTTCTTTAGGCATAATGATGGACGATTTCAGAAATAAGTCTACTAATATAACGATGTCTGTTTCCGGATTTCCGCAAAGAACAGGGGAAGAATGGGGAAAACGTTATGTTGGAAAAGGCAGAATTTTAGCAGTTAAGCCAACTAGATTAGAATACGACATTGATATGAGTAGTGGACAAAGTGGTGGCCCTATTTATCGTGAATTCACAGAATACGGAGAAACTTATAAGGTGGCAGTTGGTGTGAATGTTGCACACAGCGGTTCTGATGGCGAGAGAATGGCAAATATCGGAATACGATTTACGCCGACAATACTTCAATTCTATTTGAATAACACAAGCAAAGTATACAGTGACAATTGATTGGAGGTCGATTTTTATGAAAAGAAGAACAAGGATAATTTCTGCTGTTTGTGCAGCTGCACTGTTGGGAAGTGCAATGACGATGCCGGCAGCAGCATACCCCATGCATATGAATGGGGAAGCTGAAGTGCCGCTGGCACAGGTGCTGCAGATGCTGGAAAATGACAAGACGGCATATGTGGAAAAGGGCGAAAGCATGTACTATGGCTTGAAAGATCCCACACCGGCAGGTATGTATGACAACATTTTTTATGCAACGGCGGAACAAGATGATTTGATTCAGCTCAACGAGTATGCATATCGGATTCAGCTGGAGCAGGACGTGGCAGATGTGCGGGAACTGACAGAACAGCTTTGCGGTCTGCTGACCAAAAAGGAAAATGCAGAGGAGCCGACTGCCGATCTGGCATTGAGTACCGAAGAATCGGAAACACGCCAGCTGACTATGACCGCAGAGGGAAGCGGAGCATATACGCTGCGATTCAGCACATCATCGTATCGTCTGGACGAGGAAAAACTTTGTCAGTTCCTCCAGACCTTGTCCGGTTTTGTATCGGTACAGCAGGAAGTCTGGGGCGTTTCTTTAAAGGAAAACAATATCGCACCAATCTGGAATTATCAAGACAGTTTTGGTATTTGCTGCGTTACTCTGAAAGAAGGAGCTACTCTGACACCGGAAGATTTTGCTCCGGACTTTGATGTGGAAATCAAACAGAATGAAAACGGTACGTATGCCGTTATTCCTAAGGAATTTTTTAATACGCAGCAACGTTATCAGCTACTGAGGAAAATTTCTCTCATGCTGGAAGATGGAGAAAAATTTAATCAAGCAAATGCTTCCTATACAGTAAATGCTTCCTATGGAGTGAATGAATCTGTCCTCAATACAGCGGCAGAGTCGGACGGCTCCATACAGCTAATGGGGCGGGGCGACTGCGACGGCAGCAAGGAACTCGACAGTTCTGATGTTTTCGAACTGTTGCAGCACACGGCAAATGTCGGTGCCGGAAACGAGGGCACGCTGACCGGCAAGGAACTGCTTGCGGCTGACATTGACGGCAACGGCAGCGTAGATTCTACCGATCTCTTTGAACTGCTCCGCTACTGTGCAGAAAAGGGTGCCGGCTTGCAGCCTACCTGGACGGAACTTCTGGGCTGATTGCAGGGCTTCGCATGCTGATACGAATCATACAAAACAGTTTATATGCGGATTAAAATTATGAAGCAAGGCAAAGAAATCGCCCCTGAAAGGGGAGATGTCACGAAGTGACAGAGGGGTTTTTACACTTAGATTTTCTTGCGATGCTGATACAGACTTTGAAATATTGCTGTAAATAGAAATATTCCCACGGGGTGCTCCCTGTGGGAATATTTTTTTGGGCAATACCGCACAAAGATTGTGCGACAGATGCGTCGTCAAATTTTTCGTCAGATGAAACAAAAAGCGGAGTGAATACTGGATGTATTCACGAGCATTTTTGTGAAATATGACGGGAAATTTGCAAGCAGATGGCGTGCAAAGTCGCCAGACGCTCTTTGTGCGGTATTGCCTTTGGTTATTTTTCCCGTTGTGTCCCGATCTGTTTCCCCAGAAGCAGCAGCCCCAGCAGGTTCGGCACAGCCATAAGCCCGTTGGCGATGTCGGAGAGTGCCCACACCGACCGCAGGGAAACCACAGCCCCTACGCCTGCCGCCAGACAGAATAACACCCGATAGGGCAGCCGCCACGCTTCGCCGCCCAGATACCGCACCGCCTGTTCCCCGCAGCAGCACCAGCCGATCAGCGTACAGAATGCAAACAGTGCGGTGATGCCTGCCATCAGTTCCGGTGCGGCTTGCCCGAAAACGCCCGAAAATGCGGCGGAAATGATGCCGCCGGCGTTGTCTGCCTGCGTCATGGCTCCGCTGGTGAGAACTGCCAGAGCCGTCAGCGTGCAGCACACCAGCGTATCCAACGCCACCTCCACCATGCTCCACATGCCCTGTAGCTGGGCATCTTCGGAACTGCCGCCGGCGTGGACAAGGGCACTGCTCCCCAGTCCGGCTTCGTTGGAAAATACCCCGTGCCGCAGACCAGTCTGCACAGCACGCTGCAAAACAGCACCGGAGATTCCGCCGCCTACGGCATGCAGCCCGAATGCTTCGCGGAAAATCTGCCCGAATGCTGCCGGCAGTGCGGCGGCGTTCCGGAAGATCACTCCCAGTGCCGCCAGCAGATACACCGCCGACAGCACCGGCATGAGCCACTGAATGATCTTGCCGGTGGAGTGTGTGCCGCGGAGCAAAATAATTCCCAGCAGAAGCGTGACACCGATTCCTGTCCACAGCGGCGGCAGGGAGAACGCCTCCGCGGCAAGGGTGGAAATGGCACTGCTCTGTGTCATGTTGCCCATGCCCAGCGAAGCACCAATGCAGCAAAGACTGTAAAATACTGCCAGAACGGGACTGTGCAGCCCGAACCGGAGGTACGCCATGGGGCCGCCTGCCTTGGTGCCGTCGGGGAGTGTGCGGGCGTACCGCAGAGCCAGTACATTTTCGCTGTAAGTCAGAGCCATGCCCAGCAGGGCGGATACCCACATCCAGAAAATTGCACCGGCACCGCCCAGACAGAGAGCCGCCGCCACGCCCAGAATGTTTCCCGTGCCCATCGCGGCGGCAAGAGCAGTGGAAAAGGTCTGGAACTGGGTAAGGGAAGTGCCGCCCTTGCCGGACTTGGTACGCAGGCTGCCGAACGTCCGCCGCAGAATGGTTTTCCAGCCCCAGAACTGGAAGAACCGCAGCCGGAAACTCAGGTATAGCCCTGTCCCCAGCAGCAGCACCAGCAGCCCTGTCCCCCAGATGTATGATGCTACGCGTTCCAGCATAATTTCCCTCCTGACAGTATATCCATAGTTTATCATGATCTGTCTGCACAAAACGGTTTATATGCGGTATTGCCTAAAAAGGATTTGTGTGCAATCTATTCGCATTCTCTTGACGAAAATGTGTTCTCGGGGTATAATAGAAACAGAGCAGATCGCTCTACTAGGGGGTGTTGACACTATAATGATATGCGAATTTTGTGAGGTGATTTTTCTCCGTTCTAGGCAAAAATTCGCAGGCGTGCTTTCGCACGGCAAGGATTTTTAACGACGAACGGGGAAAAATCACCCCAAAAGACACGTGTCAGGCTTAGTGTCAACACACCCTAATGTATATGAATGTAGGAACCCCGATTATGTCTGTAGGAGGAATCCATGAAGCAGTATACTGCGGATAAACATGCACAATATACGCTGCAAATTGCAACACCGATCGTGACGGCGGTGCTGATCGGTTTGGTATGGTACTTTCTGGCAGTGCTGCCCCATTGGCTGCTGTGGACACTGACGGCAGTGCTGGCGGCGGCGGCGATCCTGCTGTCCACACTGCTGCTGCCCATGTGGTTCTGCACTGTGACCTATTGTGTATCGGCGACCCATATCACCCGAAAGTGCGGCATTTTTTTCATACAGGAGCAAGTCATGCGGACACAGGCGTTGCAGTTCAGCAGCATTTTTCAGGCACCCTTTGCCGATGCCACCGGCATGAATTTTATCCCGCTGCATGCCTATGGCGGCACGGTCATTCTGTCGTTTTTGAGCAGTTCTGACGCGGCAGAGATACAGGCGTTTCTGCAAAAAACGGTCTACAGCCACAGCCAGCGGACACTGGAAGTGCCTGTCGCCGGAAATCCCGCAGACATTCCGCAGGAGCCGCAGTTCGATGCGTTTGAAAGTGCGGTGCAGCCGCCGGCAGAAACTGGCAGCAATGCGGAAGATCCGCCGGAAAGGAGTAGCCCATGATGCGGCTTGGGACTGCCGGTGAGGCAGTGTATCGGGAACACCCGATCAAGATTTTACGCTACAGTGCCAAGAACCTGTGGCTGTTGATTTTCCCGCTGCTGCGAAGCCTGCGGTTCTATCCGTTCTCACTTCAGAAACTTATCGACTGGGGAGCCGGTGCGTGGTTTGACCTGCTGGTTGCCCTGCTGATTCTGGGCATCGGTACGCTTCGCTGGCATGCCTGCACATATTATTTCGACGAAGTTTCCATTCGTTCCCAAAGTGGGATCCTCCTGCGGCGGGGGACGGAGATCCCGCTGGAACGTATTGCCTCCACGGTGGAGGAACACCCGTTTTACCTTCGCCCTCTGCGGGCAGCCTGTTTGCAGATCAGTACCGCAGCCGGTGCTGTGCCGGAAGCGGATATGCACCTGACCTTGTATCTGCGGGATCTGCACCGGCTGCGGCAGCATATTCCCGTGCTGCAAAATGGCAGCACCGGTGCGGTGGCGTATCACACGCCGGCGTGGCGAATGCTGTTGTTCTCGGCGTTGTTCTCCAGCAGCTTTTCCGGTGCGATATACATTGCCACCATCTGCTTTCAGGGCGGACGCATCACTTCCGATCTGGTAAAGCAGTTTCAGGCACAGCAAATTCTGGAAGATGCCACCGACAAAGCGTCGACAGCGTTCCACGGCGTGCCGCGAATCGCCATTACGATCGGCATTGTGATTCTGGCGTTGTGGCTGATCTCGTTCGGGCGGAACCTGCTGCGGTACGGCAGATTCCGCATGCGGTTCGGGGAGGAGTTCATCTCGGTGCATACGGGAATTCTCACCCGCCGGCGGTATCATCTACGGGACAACGCCATTATTTTCCCCGACCTGCGGCAGAATCTGCTGATGAAGATATTCGGCATGGTATCCCTCCACATTCGCTGCCCCGGCTACGGCAGCCGGCGGGATACGCTGCCGGTGCTGATTCCGCTGATTCGGAAAAAAGGCTCACAGGCACTATTGGAAAAGCTGCACGCGGTGCCGGTCATGGAGCACCCGAAACTTCATGCACACTCCAATATCCGGTTTTTCTGGTCCTTTGTGTGGCCGCCGGTGATCGGGCTTTGTGCGATTCTGCCGGCACGGTTTATTCTGCTGTGGCTGCTGCCGAATCTGGGGGCGATCATTCGGTTCTGTTCCGTGATGCTGATTATTCCGCTGGTGTGGCTGCTGTGTATCCGCATTGTGGCGATGTTCACAGAATCGGTCACCATGGACGACCAGTATTTGCAGATGCATTTTTGCAGTTGGTTCACGTTCCACACCATTACGGTGAACCACGCCCGCATTGTCCGCACGGACCTGATGCAGACACCCGCACAGAAGATGTACGGCGTTTGTCATCTGTATATCACCTGTAACGGGCCCCGCCAGCAGCGGTTCAAGCTGACGGCTCTGCCGGAGGCAAAGGCACGGGAAATCGTGGAAACGCTGGCTCGGACAGAAATGCAGGATATGTCTTGAATCAATTTGTAAAACCGGCTTCTGGGGGTAGAAGCCGGTTTTTTGTTGTGAAACTCCATTTTGAAAAAACACTAAAAAATAGTTGACTTTTTACAAAATATATGCTACAATAAAAGTGCAAACAATTTGCATAAAAAAGGAATGGAGGAATGAGAAGATGCGGTTATGGAAAAAGGTTCTGGCTGCGGCAACTGCCAGTGTGCTTTGCTTGGGAAGTGCTGGCGTGACTGGATTGCAGAACGTGTTTGAATCTGTGGGGACGGTGTTATCGGCGAGTGCATTGGTGCCGACTTCTTATGACGGTACATATGGAGATTTGTATTATAATATTACAGATGCAGGTGAAATTACAATTACTGGTTGCAATGAGAATGCTGTATCTGTTGAAATCCCAAGAGAAATTAATGGTAAAAGCGTGACAAGCGTTGGCAATGCTGCTTTTAAAGATTGTACCGATTTGACAGAAATCACGATACCGGACAGCGTGACGAGTATCAGGGAGTATGCTTTTTGCGGCTGTGCCAGTTTGACAGAAATCACGATACCGGACGACGTGACAAGCATTGGAGATTTTGCTTTTTGCATTTGTACCAGTTTGACAGAAATTACAATACCAGGCAGCGTGACGAGCATGGGAGAGTATACTTTTTCCGGTTGCAGAAGTTTGACAGCAATTACGATACCAAACAGCGTGACGAGTATTGGAGTATGCGTTTTTAGAAGTTGTACCAGTTTGGCAGAAATTACAATACCGGACAGCGTGACGAGTATCAGGGAGTATGCTTTTATCGGCTGTACTAGTTTGACAGAAATTATGATGCCGGACAGCGTGACGAGTATTGGAGACTGGGCTTTTGATGGCTGTACCAGTTTGACAGAAATTACGATACCAGACGGCGTGACAAGTATTGGATATGAAACTTTTTACAATTGCACCAGTTTGGCAGCAATCACAATACCGAACAGCGTGACAAGTATTGAAGCATATGCTTTTGAAGGCTGTACCAGTTTGACAGCAGTCACGATGCCGGACGGTATGACAAGCATTGGACATAAAGCTTTTTACGGTTGTACCAGTTTGACAGAAATCACGATACCGGATAGCGTAACAAGTATTAGCGAAGATGCTTTCTCTAAAACGCCATGGTTAACTAAAAAGCAAGAAGAAAACCCATTGGTCATTGTGAACGGAATTTTGATTGACGGAACAACTTGCACCGACAACAACGTTGTTATACCAGACGGCGTGACAAGTATTGGAGATGATGCTTTTTGCTACTGCAACAATTTGACAGAAATCACGATGCCGGACAGCGTGACAGAAATTGGAGATCGTGCTTTTTACCACTGTACCAGTTTGACGACAATTACGATGTCGGACAGCGTGACAAGCATTGGAGATAAAGCTTTTTACTACTGTAAAAGTTTGATAGCAATCACAATACCGGATAGCTTGAAGAAAATTGGAATCAGTGTTTTTTACAATTGTACCAGTTTGACAGAAATCACAATACCGGACGGTGTGACAGTCATTGGATATGAAGCTTTTTACGGTTGTACCAATTTGACAGAAATCACAATACCGGACAGTGTGACGGGTATTGGAAATTTTGCTTTTTCCGGTTGTGGCAGTTTGACAGCAATCACAATACCGGATAGCGTTCCAATGATTGGAGAGTATACTTTTTCCGGTTGTATCAGTTTGACAGAAATTACAATACCGGATAGCGTGTATAGAATAGATAAAGAAGCTTTTTCCAGCTGTATCAGTTTGACAGAAATCACAATACCAGACAGTGTGACACAGATTGGAGCATATGCTTTTGAAGACTGTACCAGTTTAACAGAAATCACAATACCAGACAGCGTGACTGAAATTGGAGATGGTGCTTTTTACGACTGTACCAATTTGACAGCAATTACAATACCGGACAGTGTGACAAGTATTGGAAGTGATGCTTTTGAATATTGCAGCGATCTGACAATCTACGGCTACACCGGTTCCTACGCAGAAACCTATGCTAAGGAAAATGACATTCCTTTTGTTTCTCTGAACAATATTACAACAACTGAAACCACTACTACCACTATAGAAACAACAGTTACAACGAAAGCAACAACGACTACGGAAACAGCCACTACAGAAGCGACATCTACAACGAAAGCAACAACGACTACGGAAACAAACACTACAGAAGCAACAGCTACAACAAAAGCGACAACGACTACGGAAACAGGCACTACAAAAACAACATCTACAACGAAAGCAACAACAACTACGGAAACAGGCACTACAAAAACAACATCTACAACGAAAGCAACAACGACTACAGAAACAGGCACTACAAAAACAACAGCTGCAACGAAAGCGACAACGACTACGGAAACAGTCACTACAGAAGCGACATCTACAACGAAAGTAACAACAACTACAGAAACAAGCACTACAAAAACAACAGTTACAACGAAAGCGACAACAACTACGGAAACGGACACTACAAAAACAACAGCTGTAACGAAAGCAACAACAACTACTACAGAAACAGCTACTACCGAAGCGACATCTACAACGAAAGCAACAACAACTACGGAAACAGCCACTACAAAAACAACAGCTGCAACTAAAACAACAACAACTACTACCACAGAAGCAACAACCACCACCAAAAAAGACTCCGAAACACCTACCGTCATTTATGGCGACATTACCCTTGACGGACGTGTGGATATTACTGATGCTGTTTTGCTGAACAAGTTCTGTTCTGGTGCGGTGATTCTGAACGATGCTGCCAAGCTGAACAGTGACTGTGACGGCGACGGCGATATAACCGGAAACGATGCTGTAGCTCTGCTGCAATTCTTGGTGCAGATCGTACAGAAGCTGCCTTATACAGCATAATTCTATTGCAATAACCCAAAAACCGGCTCCCGCATTTCTCATGTAGGAGCCGGTTTTCGATTTTCTTACATTTGCAGAATCGCCGTCAGGATTCGCAGAATCTTTGCCCCGTAGCCGGCACCGCCTGCCCAGCCCCTGCCGTGGGGATTCTCCGGAATCCCCAGCCACTCCACATAGGGGGCACAGCCCCGCTGCACATACCGGAAGCGGTCGTCCACGCAGGCCTGCTGCAAGGCTGCCGTGCTGGCATAGGCTTTCAGGTGCTGGATCTGTGCACGGATTCCCAGCTGCGGCGTGGCGAAGGAATTGCCTTTTACTCCGTTGCTGGTCACGCCCATGCCGCAGAAATTGTTCTGCTCCAGCGTCACCGCCGAGCCACGAAAGGTGAAGTTCCCCGTTTCCAGACAGGACTGTGCAAAGGCAATGTCCCCGCGGATCCCCTCGGCAGCCCCCTCGCTCAGGTAGCAGGGGATCATGTCCAGTACGCTCTGTGCCACATTGGGATTCACTGTACGGAGATAGGCGGTCATCTGTGCGGCAGTCGCCTGTGCCGTGCCGGTGATCGGCGTGAGTTCGGTGGTCAGCCTGCCGCTGGCATCGGCACGGTAGACCACGCCGTCCAGCGTCACGGTGCGGCTGCGAACCAGCCTGCCGTCCTCGCCGAAATAATACAACCCTCCGTCGATCTCTTGCAGCCCCAGCAGGGCGGTTTCGGTGTCCTCGCTGAAGTAGTAGCTGCTGCTGCCGTCCGTCTGCCAGCCGGTCTGTATCTCGCCCTCTACATTATAATAAGAAAGGCTGCCGTCAGAAAAGGCGTGTATCCCTGTGTCCTGCATGCCGTATGTTTCCGAGAAGCTGTAGCGGTGTCCGTCGATTTCCTGTTCGCCGGTTTCTTTCAGTCCGCTGTCGTCGGTGTAATAGCGGTAGCCGCCGGACTCCACCCAGCCCAGAACCAGTTCGCCGGTTTCCGGATCGTAGTACCGGCGTTCTCCGTCAACTGTCCGCCAGCCGGTTTTCTGGGTGCCGGTGTAGTCGAACAGATAGGCGGTGCCGTCTATAGTGACTTCGCCGGTGACCGGTGTCCCGTCGGCATCGTAATAGCAGCGGCTGCCGTCCCCGCGGGTTTCCCATGTGCCTTGGGTGGTTGCGGTTGCCACCGGTACGGCAGGGAAGTCCTCCGCCGCTGCGGAAACACCGCCCAGCAGACAGGCAGTCCCCAGCCCCGCGGCAAGTGCCAGCCAGAATGGAAAATGTTGCAAGATAAACCTCCTTGAAAAAATTGGATTTTGCGTTCGTTATCTATTTTACCATGCTTTTTGCGGAATTGCAAGTGCTTTTTAGCATATTTGTACGATAAAGTGCTGCTGCATGCAACGGAAAAATCGAGATTTCGTCAAAATTACGAGGGAACGGCGAAAACCGGCTTGTTCTTTGGCGGAATTGTCGAAAAAAATAACGCAGACTTTGTTGACAATACGGCAAAAATCCGCTATAATGTAGGAGAACGGAAGTAATAGGATAAGATTGAGGAAAACAGGGGGATACCGGTGGGAGAACGCACCGGAGAAAATTGCTGCGATCTTTGCGGCAGGAGGAATTTATGTCTTTACAGGAAAAAGAAACACTGGAACTGGCACAGGCAAAAATGCAGGAATATTTGCAGGACAATGCGGTCTGCTCCATGGACGAGTATGTTCAGCACGGAATGACCAGCACATTGCAGCACTGCCTTTCGGTAGTGCGGATCAGCTGTGCCATTGCCGTTGGTCTGCATATCCATGTAAATTATGAAAATCTGATCCTCGGGGCACTGCTCCATGATTTCTACTTGTACGACTGGCACAACCATGTGGACGAGGGTGTGCTCCACGGCTTTGCACACCCGCACATTGCCTGCAAAAATGCGGCAATGCGATTTCATGTCAATGCAGAGGTGCAGCATATCATCACCACACACATGTGGCCCTTGACGCTGCGGTTCGTGCCCCGTTCCAGAGAAGCGGTGATCGTCTGCCTTGCGGACAAGTACTGCTCCACGCTGGAAACGGTAGCGGGCATGGTTCATGCAGCGGCAGCTCTGTTCCGGAAAAGGAGGGCCTGACAGATGGTATACAATTTAACAGAATGTGCTGCCCTTTTCTTCGCCTATGCCGCCATGGGCTGGTTTATGGAAGTCTTGTACATGGGCGTGCGGGAACGGCATCTCACCAACCGCGGTTTTCTGCTGGGGCCCTGCTGTCCGATTTATGGAGCCGGCATGCTGGGCATTACCCTGCTGTTTCAGGGCAGCCACTACGGCTATTGGCACGTGTTCTTCTCGATCATTCTGCTGTGCAGTCTGCTGGAATACGCAGTCAGTGCCCTCATGGAACGAGTGTTCCACACACGCTGGTGGGATTATCACGATATGAAGTTCAACATTCACGGACGGATCTGTCTGGAAACCATGCTGCCGTTCGGACTGCTGGGCACATTTGCCCTCTATCGCATCAATCCGTTTCTGATGATGCTGTTTCACCGGATCCCCGGCTATGTTTCCGGAAAACTGGTGACTGGTGTAGTCGTTTTGTTTCTGGCAGATCTGGTCATTTCTGTTTGCGTGCTGCGGAATCTGTCCCTGCCGGACGGTGATGCAGACCATACCGCAGAGATCTCCCGCCGCGTCTGGGAAGATCTGAAAAAGCGGCTGGGGTAAGGAAACACTGCATAAAGCCCGCCTGACGGCTTTGTACGCAATCTGCGTGCAGATTTTCCGTCATATTGCCCAGAAATCCCTT
>ERZ837380.1184-NODE-1184-length-34664-cov-8.534110_pt1 | contig 34664 bp, 9 predicted proteins | sample MGYA00519685_ERZ837380 | MGnify/ENA primary metagenome ERZ837380 (study PRJEB31850, sample SAMEA3708817) | human gut metagenome | biome: human gut; feature: human-associated habitat; material: faeces | place: China | collected 2014 ...
GAAAAATTTGACGACGCATCTGTCGCACAATCTTTGTGCGGTATTGCCTTAAAATCATTTTCCCTAAGCAGCATACAATCCGGTGAAATAACCGGTTTTGTATGCTGCCTTTTCTGTTTTTAAAAATTCATATAAAGTTTACATCTGCAACCTTCCCATTTTGCCATGCTCCATTGTCTTAGTAATATCAGGAAGGAAAAAAAGCGGCTTCTCAAAACAGAATCCAAAGGGAGAAAAAACAAATTGAAACAACTACCACAGGAGATTTAAGGGAATGTTGCACAAAGCACAGCTGCCGGTTTGGTATAATGCGGTTTTCTTCAATAGATATTGACAATTTCACATAAAAGTGTTATACTTAAAGTAAACGTAAAACTACAGAAAAATGTGCAAAAAGCACAATTCAAAATAAAAATCAAAGCAGAAAATTAGCCATTTTATTCAACTAAATTGCTGAAATCTAAGGAATATGGCTTATGAAGATGACTGACACAAAAATAATGGTGTCACGTGACAGGAGGAATTGAAATGTATCGACAAATCAGTATATGGAAGCGTGTCATTTATGGCATGCTGGCAGCCGTAATGGTGCTGACTTCGTGCAATTGGGGAACGATTTTTGCGGCGGCAGCAGCGTTGGGAAATTCCGGCACATTTCAGGTTGGTTTCGGAGCCGTTACCTCAAACGGTGCAACGCTGACGCCGGAAACCAATGACGGTGTCGGCAGCTTCTACATGATCCAGAAGCAGCAGCAAACACTGCTGACTGTGAATATTGTCCCAAATTTTTCCACAGGCTATGTTTGCGGGCAGAATCTGGAACTGACGCTGCCGTATTTGTATTGGGACGACAGCGGCGTTTTGGTACAGGTGAACAGCTTGGAGGAAATTCCTTTTGCCAAACAGCAGGCAGGGGAGTATATCGGCATGGAAGCAAAGCTGAACGACAAGAGCACTTTCGGCAATGCGACAACAGTCTATGATGCAAGCGGAGCGGAAGTGGAAAACAACAGTTATGTCCGCGGAAAAATCACTCTGAAAAATGCCTATGATCCCCTTAGCGGAAACTGTACGCCGAAGTTTGACATGCAGTTTTACACGGCGAGCAATGCGGTAAGCATTCCGGAAAATGCTGCGGCAACACTGGAAATGAAATTTTCCTATGACGGGCTGTATGATTCCGGCAATACGCAGATCGGCAACGGGTGGTCAACCGATGAACTGGACACCAGCACCAAAATCCAGCGTACGGTTACATTTGTCAACTCCAACTTGGAGTGGAGCACGAAAATTGAAAGCGTTCCTACTGTGCAGCTGAATAATGCCAGCACTGACAAAAGTCAGGCTGTCATGTGGCAGAAGTATAACTACATGGTGTACGAAGTCACAGTGCAGAATGATTCAGAAGAACTGGACAGTACAATCGATAACTATCTGATCACATTGCAGGCACAGTACAATGCGGACAAGATGCGGAGCGTTCTGGACGAAGATCTTCTATGCTGGGAAAAGGAAAATCCGGACACGCAGAACAAAGATTTTTCGGCTGATTTTTACCAGCATCATGAGTTTATCGGAAAGCCCAATGCGGGCGGCATTCTGGTCTATGATGTCACCGATACACCGGACTGGAAAACCCAGTGGGATCTGGAACACTTTTCGAATATCCCTGCGGAAACTATCCCATATGGCTATTCCGGTACAGGTACGATTATTCTGCAAAAGGAAGTATCGGACAAGTCCCATACCCTGTATTCTGCGAGGAAAGCAGAAGAACTGAACCAGAGTGATCCTAATGAAAAGCATTATTTTGCCAGAAAATACATGGTTGCGATCCCATATCCGAATAACTTTAACAGCAGCACCGGATTTGAAAACACTTCCGGACTGACCACAACAATTTCATTCGGCGGCGGCAGCAACATTCACTGGTCGAAACAGTATTCAGATTCTACTAACTTCACTCCGCACACATGGGAGAATTTTACTCACCACAAGTATGTCAAGGACGCAGACGGCAACGAAGTGCCAGACAAGACAGTGGGTATCGGTGCAGTAGATGAATACTATCTGGACGGGTTTCACAGCATCGGTAACGTTCCGGTATTCAACGCAATCTCGACAGACCACGTGCCGGAGGATTTCGACTTACGGGAAATTCAGATCTGCCTGAAAAATGACACGGTGCATTATCCGGACATTCAGCTGAAAGACTGGTTCAAGGTAGACGGAACAGACATCAACCAGTTTATCCGGTTTGGCTTTACCGATGCAAACGGCAATGTGGTCTATAAGACTGCCGGCGAACTGGGGCTGCATCTGGAACAGGATACCGATGCCGGCGTGACAGAAGAAAAGAACTGGACACTGGAAATCGGCGACGTGCTGACCAACCAGAATGGTCTGACATTCTGTAACGAGGTAGAATTTGTATTTCGGGAGGAGATCCCACGCTATACCGAGTTCAACGGTTTGATTACCATGCGTGGTGCATTTCCGCACCTGTGGACATATGACAACAAGATCGACACCTCTTACGAAGTGCACTATTACCAGCCGCCGACGGCATCGGAGGACGGCGAGGGCAAGTGGGTTTCGGAGCCGAAAGAAGTCACACAGGCAAATGCTGTTATCCGCACAGAAAAGGCGGAACCGGCACTGACCGGCGTAGGCGTTTATGAAGATGTGATCGGTGATCTGGTGCAGAAAAACAATCCGCAGACGGTTTCCCTGAATGACGATACCGCGGCGGCTCGTTTTGTGATTTCCAACGACAGCATTTCCGAGATCAGTCCGGCAACATTGGACATCACCGGTCTGTATCCCGATGAGGATTACACTGCCGGCGGACTGGTCGCCTCGAAAATCCTGCTCAGTGAGAACCTGCTGAAGAAGGCAAAGATCGAGAAGATCGTACTGCACGGCAAGGTGGTAAACAGAGAAACACTGGTCGATTCGGATATTACGCTGGACGATCTGGAGAATTACGGTACTGATGAAAACGGCAATGTGGTAATTGCAAAGTCTGCGTGGAACACACTGACCTATCTCACTGGCATGACTGTGTATTTTCAGCGTATCAGCGACAGCATTCCGCTTGCCGATGCAGCAGATGACGGGAACTGCTATGTGCAGATTCACGGAACGCCTACCACAGAAAGGGACATCACTCCGCATGGCGTGCTGAAAACGGCATACAGCTTCGGCGAACATGACCAGACCGCGTTGGATCAAACGGTGGAGGATACCGTCACACTGAACGTGTCCAAGGTGCTGCCGGAGCTGAAAGCGAGCGTACATGCGATTCGCAAGGACGGCACAGAAGCCTCTGCGGTGCAGTCTGTCCGGTATGATAAAAACGGAATAGCGTATCCCGTTTATCCGACACTGGCTGTGCCGAACCGCAGCGAAACGGAACAGACGTGGTATCAGTTCCTGCTGACCAACAATTCCCGTTCTACCAGTTCTCATGCACTGCTGCAAGTTAATATGGACAGTGTCGGCAATGCACCGACAGACTGTCTGAAAGACATAGAGGGCTTTGACACCCGAAAAATCGTCCTGAACGGCATCGGCGACGGACGGGCGGCTGCCATCGAAAAAATTGAACTTTTCGACTGGAATAATACAACTTATACCGCAGACACCGAGGCAAATATTGTGCCCAGTCTGACGGTCGGTTCTGATGCTCTGACCGCAGATGCAGACGGCAATGTTACGTATACCGTTCCGGATACCATTCGGCGTCTGCGGAGCGTGCGGATCATTTTCTCACGCATCTACGGAAATACAGATCTGGACAATCTCAAGGAGATGAATCTGAAGCTGTACGGCTCGACAGATTGGGTCGGTGATCTGAAAGCATCGGCGAGATTCGAGGTAATTGGCAGCATCAACGAGGCATCTAAGACGTCTTCGAAGGCGACTATGCAGGTGGCAAAGACCAACCTTGTCATTACGCCCTCTGCCAATCGTCCGGAAACGAACCAGACCAGCAACAAGAGCCTGACAGTGCCGAATAAGGCAAATGATCTGTACTACGGTTTCCTGCTGGAGAACAAAGAAACTTCTGGCTGCTATTCCAAGGCGGGGAAGTCGCTGATTTCTGTTGATCTCCAGAGCGTAGGCGTGAAAACGGAAAAGGACAATGCGAAAATCGTAAAGGGATATCTGTCGGACAAGGTGACGATTTCCTCCAACTATGCCAAGAGCGGCAAAATCGAAAGCATTAAGCTGACAGCATTCCTGCCGGAGGGTGTTTCCGGTCCTGCACAGGTAAAGACCATTTCTCTGGAAGAACTGGAAAAGCATAAGAATGCGGCAGGGGAACTGGAAGTAGATCTGTCCGATTGGAAAGCACAGGGCGTATACCTTGCAAATATCGAAATCGCCTATGCCGATCTGGAACGCGACCTTTCTGCAGAGCAGGGCAATGCACCGGAACTGCGTATTTACGGCACAAGTGACTGGTTTGATGACCTGACTGCGAAAATGACGGTGACACCGCAGCATGAACTGATGCAAAATCAGGCAAAATCCGCATCTGTGGCATTCCATGTAGACCGCCCGGGGCTCAGCGTCAACACCCATATTTACTATAACGATCAGAAAGAATCCACACGTGCGGCATCGGGCAACGCGGACGGAAATGAAACCATTTTCGGCGTGCCGTATGACCGTGACTTTCTGCTGCGTGCGGAATTTGCCAATGAAACCATCTCGGTACTGGACGATACCCAGATCATTGCCAAGGTTCCCTATGAAAAGCAGGGAGAAGCACGAACTGGTTTCCATACCACGGAACTGCGAATTTATCAGGATCTGATCGATCAGTTCGGAAAATTTGACAATATCATTCTGACTGGTAAAGATGCGGACGATCAGGAGAAAACAGTAACACTTCTGCCCAAAACGGACGAAGCCGGAAAGGTTACTGGTTTTTATACGAAAGATGCACCGGATACCATTTATACATATACAGACGGTGCACTGACATTTACCAGAGATACAGACACACGGCTGTTCCCAGCGTTCGGCATCGAGAACCTGACACAGGTGGAACTGAACGGCAGACTGGTAAAGCTGGTGGACAAATCCGCATCGGAAAAGCGGTATATTGAATTTGACGGCTATGACGATTCGCTGTTCGGAAAGACCGATACGCTGGAAGTAGATACACATAACTATCTGGACGGCTTTCGGGAATCTAAGGGCTACATCACAGAAGCATACGATAAGGACAAGTATATTGTAACGAAGAAAGACACCACGGCGATCTATGTTTCCAAGATGTATTTCGACACCACCGTTATGGCATTCTATAAAGATGCCAGTGCCGGAGATAAGAAGTACACAGCAGCAGCCAGTGCCGTGGAACATTTGCGAAAGAAGTATGCCCAGCCCACAGAAAATATGACGACTTGCTCCTGGAGAAGCGATAAGCATATACACGGCGCAGACGGTTATCTGTTCTCTGAAAAAGAGAAGTGGGGAGATAGTGCGGATAACTCCGAGTTGGAGATCGGCTATAAATCCATCGGTTCTTTCGCTGTGGACTTCCGCCAGTATCTGAACACAGGGAACAATCTGCCCAAGGCAAAGCCGACCCTTGCCGGACAGGAACACCAGTCGTATGACTATGTGCGCAATGCATCTTTGAATACGGCGGCAACTGTGAATATTACATTAGACCTGCCGTCGAACACATTCGATGCGTACTATCTGAAAATTGACCCCCGTGCCAAAGACTATGTTCAGTCGGTTACAGCAATCTATGCAGACGGTACCAAGCGTACCCGTTCCGGACAGGAAATTCTCTATGAAGCCAACGAGAGCAATGCAGACGGAAGCTTTGCACGGCTGAATCTGCTGGGCAGCGATGCGGACATGTTCTCCGCGGACGATGCCAACTATTATAAGAAGCCGGAGAGCTATAACGGAAAGAAACCGGAAAATCCGGTGACACAGGTCGTTGTGACCATTGACATCAACCGGTATCAGACTGTCAACAATGACGGCAAAACGGCAAAGTCGCCGGACTACGGCACATGGTATGACCAGACGAATTCCTCCACACAGGGAATGTTTGAAGTTACCGGACGTTTCTACCGCATGGACGAGGCGATTGCCACAGCACACGCAGATGTGACCGTGGGCAACACCACTGACGGCAGAAGTATGGTGCGTACAGATTCCGGTGCAAAAAAGGAAAAGTCGGAATGGTCTTTCACAGACAAGTATTATGCCTGGACCAGTCACTATGATTATTATCGTTGTGGACACTATTGGACCTATGAGATATTCGACTATACTGCAAAGCATTTGCAGTCCAGCACACGTGTGCATATCGTCAACGATGAGGACAATGTGCAAAAGGGTGTCGGTGAAACCCCCGCTACAGCGGAAAACCGCAATGCAGAATTCGGAAAGGACAACAGTTTTGCGATCCGTTTTTATCGGAAGGGCAACACCAAAGAAAGCACCATTCCTACATCTCACGTCAACCCGACTTGGGACGGTGTAGGTCGCGTTGCACCGAATAACAATGTTTACCATTGGGTAATGAACAGCCCGTACTCCCGTACCGATCAGTATGACTGGGTGAATAAGCTGTCCTTCACGGACAAGGTTGTGCTGTCCGACAGCCTGCCGCAGATTCGCCCTGATGATGACTACGAATACAAGGGCTTTCTGACTACCGGACTTCAGATCAAGAAAGAGATCTATCAGTATTTCCGAGATGACGACAACATTGTGTTCACCATAAATGCGAAGAACACGAACAATGACGTTGTCGGAACGGCACAGACCATTTCTGTTCCGGTGTCTGAACTGAAACAGATGTACGGCGAAACCGATGACTGGAACATTTATTTCGAGTACACACCGAAACAGCAGGACAACACAGATAACGGGGACAATGCAGGCGGCAGCACCGAGGGAAACGCAGACGATGCGGACACCGGAGCAAACCAGCCGCAGATCGAACCGACCTATACCGTAAAAAAGGACGGCGGAAAATATGTTGTGGTTCTGGGCGAAGATACTTTTGTGACAGACTACAGCATGACCATGTATGATATTCCGGGTACAGGGGATTATTCTGCGGAACTGACCGACAAGGAAAAGGCAGATTATCACAACACCAATACATGGGATATTCTGGTGCAGGGCAAGCCGTATGCGATCAACAAGACAGACGATGACAGGTACGGAACGAACACTGCTCAAACCAGTGTTTCCACAGATTATGAACCGAACAAGGAAATCTACAAGCAGTCGGACAATGCGATAATCATGGGCTACCTGATCGATTTTCGGGCAGGGTATCAGCTGCAAACGGAGAATGGCAGCGTATCGGAAAAGCTGTACTATGATTACAGCCAGAGCGACAACAACACACCGAACCGCGGCTTGTTCCGCGTGAAGCTGTTCAATCAGGACAAGCAGAATGCGACCGGGCAGGAGGCGGCTGCACGTATTGACAGTGCGGCTACCACCAACACCATGGACAGCCGCTACCGGCTGGAGCATATCTACCTGCCGAAATTCCTTTTGGACGACAACTGGTTCGGCGTGGCAAATCTGACACTCCAAGTGGGCAGCACGAACGTTCCGGTGAACGTGGTAAAAGGCTCCGGCGTAGACGGCATGGCAGACGGCATCTATGTGGTGCATGTCAGCACAACGGAAACCGTACAGGGCGAGGAAGTCTATACCATTGATGTGGAACAGATTCTGCGGCAGCTGTATCAGGCAGATTCCGGCGTCCTCGGAACCTATACCAATACGACTAATCAGAAAACCTATGTCAAAGCATATGTCAACAGCTTCCAGCTGGACTTCAAGGCGAAAAAGGCAGACCGAAATGACAGCAGTACTGTGCTGTGTGACGGGGAATACCTGTCGGCGGATCATACCAAGAACACCAGTGCATTCCTGTATGACGGCGTTTATGTCGACCGGACACCAAACGATTTCACCGGTGACGAGTGGAATGCCAATTCCACACCGACCTTTGGAAAGGATCCCAACAGCTATTCGGAGCAGATAACCACCAACCAGCTTTCGGCAGTCTTTACCTCCATTGACCCCAATGCCAATACCTATATTTATAAGAATACGGACGGTTCTGCAAAGGGCAGCAAGAAAGAGGCAGACTATACAGTCAAGAATCTGACGGGTATGCTGAACACAGAAGTCACCCGCACAAAGATGTACGATCAGGATTCCAAGACCGAAAACATCGATGAGGTGGACTATCTGCACCTGATGCCGTATGATTATGTAGAGTATACCATTCGGGTGAACACGCCGAACAATGCACTGATTCCGCTGGAACATACCACAGTGGACTTCTCTGTTCCAAAGGGACAGCGAATCGTTCGCTGGGACGTTGTAGATGCAGACGGAAAAGTGCTGACAACGGAAGATGCCGCGGAGAATATTCCGGCTGCGGATATTCACGCTGCTCTGTCAGACGGCGGCACGACGATCGAAGCGGCACAGGGTGTCAAGTATGCCCTGCTTGCAGCAGCAGAAGCAGAAGCAGAGCCGGCAGAAACTGCATACCGGTGGCTGGTGGCAGAACTGGGCAAGGGTGCAAAATCCGATGACCAGATCAAGCCGGGCGAGACAGTTTACCTGCGTGTGACCACACAGCTGACGGAAAACGACGGCAGCTATGATGCTGTCACTGTCGGCACACCGGATCTCAAAATTCATGCTGCCCCCAAGCACGGCTATCCGCAGTATGCGATCTATGACACCAACAGTTCAACACATCGGCCGAATGCAGACAGAAGATACTACTGGAACAAGACGACGACCGACCGTGCAGGCGTGTCTTATTACTACCGGTATACCGAGGCTGATGCAGACAAGCAGACACAGTATTATGCACACGTGCAGAACGAACTGACCTATCAGTCTGCTGCACCGGTAACGCTTTCCTATCAGGTAAACAACATCAAGCAGAATTACGACGGAAAGGGTGCCATGCTGACAGTCAGCGACCTGTACAATGAAACCGGACACCATTGCGATACCTACACGGTAGACGTTTCTTTCCTGGAAAAGCGTTCCAAGGACAGCGGCGATATGTTCTACCGCGGCTTCGAGCTGACAAGCCCTTATACGGTTTCAGAAGAAGCAGACAAGTTCGGCAGAGTGGAAGTGCTCTATGCCGTTGCAGAGCCGAGTACAGATCCGCGGTTTGCAGAAGACGAAAACATTGCATTCAAGACGGACGAAAACGGTGTAAAGGTGACATGGAAATCTTACGACTACGATGCTTCCCGCACCACCGATCAAGTCGCAACTGCGAAAATGACAGCCGCCGACCTGCCGAATGTTGTGGGCGTTCGCTGGGTGTACTACGATCTCAAGGGCTTTGATACGACCACTGCGTACAGTGGTACTTCCAAGGCAAAAGCGGCTCTGCAAAATGTGACTCTGACCGGTGTCGGCAGATACCAGGATGTCACAGACGGCACAGGCGTGAGAGCAGATACCTATACCCAGTATTTCACAGCCACCAACACCTATGAGCACATTCACAGTGAAAACGAAAATGCAGTGACGGTGACTGAAAGTGGCAGCAGTGTGGCATCTGCCAAAACACCGACAGAGCACACGGCATACCTGACAGACACCAAAGTCCTGAATCCTAAGGTTTATCGGGAAAACCCCATTGCATCGTTCCACACCCAGACATTTTCTTCCGAGAGCGATGCTGTGGCAGCGTATGAGGAAAAGAAAGCACAGAAAACAAGCTATCGTCCGGGCGATACTGTTTGGCAGAAGGTAACACTGAAAAACAACCTGGCCGCACTGAGCAGCGGAAAACAGGCAGGTGAGGAGGGCAGGCTCATCAATCCGGTGATCTATGATAAGGTACCGGAATATTTTACCAAGACTTTGTACGATTCGTATGGGGTCGGCGACAGCATACCCAATTTGCGTTTGCTGAATGCGGACGGCAGCGAGAAAGATCTGAGCAATATAGAATTGTATCTGGCAGCCAAAACCGCACAAAATGGGTATGACTATGGCGGAAAGATGACCTATACAGACGGGTTCAATTCTGAAAATGCAACACAAAAGGCATTTGCAGATTTGAAGCCGGACGAAAACTCCACATATCAGATTTCCTTTACGGTATACGAACTGCGGCTGCGTTACAAAGATGCTCCCAATGCGGACTTCGTTTTGCAGCCGGGAGAACAGATCGAGTTCTGCTACTCAGCAACCATTCGGGAAAACGATCTGCCTATGGTGTATACTGCGTCTACCTATGCAGACGATACCGCCGCATCCACTGTGGACGGCAGCGGACTGCACCCGGCATATTTCCCCCGCATTGGTGAGTATTATCAGAACAGTATTTATCATAATTATTATAGTTCCTCTACGAACGGCAATCTTTATCCGATGCTGACCGACGGATTCTCTGATACCAGAGACGTCTGGAGTAATTTCATGCAGGTGCAGAACAGCAGTATCCAGATGGATATGGACTATCTGATGCACGATATTGGCTTCAGTGCGGATAAGAATACACAGGTGGATATGTGGGAATTTCTGGATCAGACCATTACCCACATTCCGGGTTCTTCCACTACAAGCGGCAGCATCAGCGGACAGAACAACACGCTGTTGGACGAGGATTCACAGACTGCAAAGAATATGCAGACGGTGAAATATACTGCCAATTCCACGATCGAAACGGCTGACCAGCTCCAGAAGCTGCCCCAGACCGTGAAGTACATGGCAGGCGGTGCAAACCGAGATTGGTTCCAGCTGGCAATGGGCAAGCGGAACAAGAATCATGCAGACTGGGCAGATCTGGATTCGGCAAAGGATACACCTGTTGTGTGGAGTGAAACCCGTCTCCACCTGCAAAAGGCATGGCTTGCCACCAGTTCGGAATTTGTAACCAGCAATATCCAATATGAAAAGACGAACGGCGACCACACGGAAAATGTGCTTTGCGATCCGAATTCCCCGTATTTTGGAACATTTTCGGACTGGGATGGATTAGACACCTATCATAATAGTGTACACACAGTAACAGACCGGTCTGGTGCAGCTGCACTGGAATATGATGAAGATGTCAAGGTACAGCTTCAGGCGTATAACTACGGTGACTGGGATCTGGACGGTGTGACATTCCTGTATACCTATGCCTATGGCATGAAGCCGGTGATGAACGCGGACGGCAGTCTGGACGTTTCTCAGATACTGGCGTATACCAACACCGGCGACACGAAGTCGAATGCATTTTCTCAGATTGACAGAGCAAATGTCACCGCAGAAATCATTCAGAAACCGGAAACGAAAAATCCGAAGTATCTTGCGCCGAAGGCAATGCGCGATGCGGCGCAGAATACAGCGATCACTGACAAAGCGGATGGTTATTACACTGCGGAACAGTATACACCGTATGTGGTAAAGATCACCGTAAAACAGCCGCTGAAAAAGTGGTATGGCAGAGGCAGTGATTTCGGGTATATCACACGGGTGACACTTCCGGCGAGAGTATACACCAATACGGCAAGCGGCACCTGGTATGACCGTGTGCTCACACAGCCCTATGTGGCAGAGGGCAGCCAGAATCACCTGTATTACCAGATCTATGACATCGACCACTGGGACGGTTCCACCAAGGTGCTGACAAAGCACAACCAGCTGTACGGCATGGACTATCTCTGGAGTCCGCTGTATTGGTACGGCTATACCGGTGACGGGCAGCTTGGAAGCCTGAAATACCTGGCATCCTCTCCGAATATGCCGTCAGTAAACGGCTACAACATCCAGAACAAGGAAACGGTAGAGGAAAACGGTAGCTATTGTTTCACCAACAACGACAGCATCGACCGCTATTCCAGCGGCACGACCATGTTCTTTGCCGAAACTGGTACAAGAGCCGTGCAGCGAAAGCCTTTGGTGCGCAGCTGGGCAACCATCAGCGAAACCATCGGTAAGGATGAAACCGAGATGTATGGCAAGACGGTAGAGCAGTACTACACCGAGACACAGGGCGAGGTCAACTGGATCAATGTCCATGTGGAGAATAATTATTACTGGGACCAGTACGGCTACAGCGGCAGTGTCGGCATACGCGGCTATAACAATGAAAAGACGCTGCACAGCTACGGTACAGACGGCGGGCAAAAGGGTTCGCTTTCTCTGCCAGTCATCACGAACATTCTGCCCTATGGCATTGTTCCGGTTGCGGCAGACGGCTCCCGTTATACCACGGACAACACCAAGAATGACAAGCCTCTGAACTGGGAACTGTACGACAAAGATGCCACTACCAATCTGGCAAATCAGAAGGCACTCTATGATACCGAGGTCTATTATGATGCGTCTACCAAGCGTTATGTGGTGCAGATCTTTGCCAAGGAGGAGAATGATACCGAAAAGGCAATGACCGCAGCGGAACTGGCAGAAAAGCGGGAAAAGGACGCTGCGATTCGGAATGGCAGTCTGTACAATTTCTGCATCAAGACCTTTACTTATGCAGAGCCGGACGATGTGATCAACGGCGTGGAAGACGAAGACCTGCTGGAAAATTACCTGAACAACTATTCCTATGTTTCCAGCAGAGTGAACGCGTACCAGTTTATCACGGACAACGACATTTCCGGAAATCCATACAAGGTATGCTCGCCGGTAAATCTGAGAGCAGCTGTAAACGCTTATGATACGTATGATTACCGGAGTGCAGACAAGCGAAAGGACGCAGTTGCAGCAACCGATACGGAAGTACTGATGCAATACTACAGCGAGAGAGTGTACTATGATTCCTCTCAGGATACGCTGCCAATGCGTCCGGATACAGACAATGACGGACTTTCGACCACCAATCCGGATCCTTACGTTCTGCTGACCCATAAGTACGAAAACGGTACCTATATGCTGGGCAGCATGAGCCGGTACGCCGAGAGCGATTCCATGGAAATGGATGAGTACCGAAAGGACAAGCCGCTGTTGGAGGAAATTCGTTCCGCACTGAACCGCGATGTGACACTGCGTGACAACAGCAGTGATATGCTTTTCCAGGATATTACTTCTGCCAATGTGATGCAGGATTCCGGCGTTGTGAATACGCTGAAGATCCGCACGCAGACTCCGTCTTTAAAGGCGGAGAACATGGTAGCTGCTGAAAAGACCGAAGAAGGCGAAAAGGGCTTTGCCGGAAACAAGGAAGATCTGGACGAAGTGAAAACCCGTCAGCAGTATCAGAACAACGGGGAAAACTTTGACTACAGTGATATTCTCTGGTACAGTGCCAAGGTTTCCAGTCAGTCGGAGGCAGACTATCGTTACCGCGGAAGCATCTTCCACGCCAAAATGGTTGTCACATTCCAGCTGCCGGAAAATGTACGGTACTGGGACGAGGACAATCTGCTGGACGACTACTATCTGGAATACACCGATAAGTCGGGGAAAAAGCAGACATTTACCATGGCAGAGGCAAAGGCTGCCGGCTGGGGCATTGAGCTGACACAGCGGTACTTTGCCGGAGCAGTTGCACCGGCAGAAAATCCGGCGGACGGACTGACACGGGCAGATTCTGCCACAAAGCGTGGCGGTGAAACGCTGGTATTCGAGATCACCACGCCGAAAGATGATGGCTTCGACTGCACAAATGACAACACCTATGTGGCAGGCTGTCATCCGGCGGGCTATTTCAACGGCACGCTGAACTTTAAGATCAAGACACGAATCGACAATCTGGAACTGCCGGCGGATACGGACAGCAGCTGGGGGGATTATTATGCCAAGGTCTATGCAACGTTCGAACAGACAGACGGCAAGTTCGCCATTACAAAGGACGGTCTGTTTGCAGAACGTGATGCAGACGGCAAGTACTACACCCGCGGCGGCTGCCTGATGCCGAAGCAGGACGAGAACGGCTATGTCTACAACGACTACGGCAATATCGTCTATGAAAAGAAACAGCGGCAGGAAGTGCCGGCAAGTGACATTGTATATGATACCTATGATTTCAACTTCACCGGACAGACTATGGAGGGCATGCAGCTGCAAAATGCAGTGCGGGTGAAGGATACCAATAGTACAAAGAACAATGCCATTCCGGAGATCGAACCCTTTGACGGCGTTGTGCCGGGTGAGATCTATCTGACCGCTTCTTCTGCGAAAGTTGCTGTTACTGCACCGAAAACCACGGTGCGTGCAGATCTGAACTATGAGCGTGTGCGTGTCAACGACCCGAACTCCTCTATTGTCATTGCGGAAGACCCGCATATTAAACAGGTTTATAAAACTGTCAGCTATGTCGATCAGGTGTCTAACGATACCGCATCGGTAAACGAATTCGTGGTCAACTACAATCTGGCAAACTACGCAACGCTGCGTGGTACCACGAAGGTGGCACCGGTCAACAAACCGGGCGTGCTGCCTCACGTTTCAGAGCTGGTTTATCCGAATGTAACGGAAATTTCTACCGGTAACTGGGCGATTCCGTCAGCAGGTGCACTGGAAACCGAGTATGCCGCAGACCGGCAGCTGGTTCATGACATTCTGGAAAAGCACCTGAAAGTGTATCCGTATGTGCTGATCAGCACGGACCCTGCCAATGAAGAAGCATTCCTTGCACCGGAAACGAAGCAGGACGACGGCATTTATTCAAATGCCTGTGCCAACAGCGGCAAGGGAACCAGCTGGTGGGTACGCATCGGCGAAGAACAGGGCTATGCACTGGACGCAAACCAGACGATTTCACTGGAAGCCGGCAACCTGCATTTTGACAGCACCAACCAGAAGCTCCAGCAGCAGCTGTCACAGCTTAATCTGAAAAAATCCATTCGTCAGGTGCGTTGGGTGATTCGGACAGAGGGCTTTACGGAAACGATTTCCGGAACTCAGGTCCGGCTGACCAACGCAGAGGCACCCCGATATTTTCCGGTGCCGAAGGGATTGTATGTGAATGCAGATGCAGATGACACCACAGAGGGCAGACAGGACCGCAACGATGTGGACAAGTATCACTATGGTCTGGAACCCCTGAGCGAAAGCATCAAGGAAAACAGCCCCCATGTGGCATTTACCACTGCACCGAATGACCCGTCTATCTCCAATTCTGTACACAACAACCATTTCGCCAGCGTGATCCTGCGTAGCGATGACTTCAAGTATGCGGTTTCCGGTGATGAGTCCAGAGTGGGCTTCTATCTGGATCCGCAGCTGCCGTGGCTGGGTATCGATATTGATGCCAAGTATTTCAGCGGTGCTGCAAACAAGGAATACAAATGGGATTCCAATACCAGCGGTATTTCCAGCGGTACCGGCAAGATGCTGAAATATACAGTGACTTATAAGAATCTTAGTCAGGAGCTGCTGAACACAAGTACGTATAACCGGAAAAATGCAGAGGCAGACAAGCTGTCTGATCCTACGGTTTCTCTGGCACTGCCGTATCTGGAATCGCTCTCTGCGGACGCATTCCAGTATGTGCAGTATCAGGACGACTCCAACGGCAGCATTGACGGCTATTTCGTCGGCGATCACTACACCAGCATTGCGGAAAAGAACAGCGACAATCAAGTGGTAACGCCTGCGAAGAATCTGGACGATGTGATACCGCAGTGGACATGGCATATTGAAAACGAAAAGGGCGAATTTGTTTCCCTGAAAGACAACGGTGATGTTTCACTGGCAGGCGTAGACGTGGAAAAACTCCCGTATGCAGACGTGACAAACACCGAAATCGCTATGGACACGCAGAAGAACCCCAACCCCTACTTTGTGACAAAACCGATCTCCACCAATGTACTGAACCGGAAGATCGTCAACTTCAAGTTCTCCGGAACTCTGGAGCCGGGACAGCGTATTGTGGTAGAACTCATGGTGCCGCTGGACATCAGCAACAGTAACATCGTTTCTGCGGAACTGATGCAGGCAAAGGCATATGGTTTTAAAAACGGTTCTTTCCGGCCGTATATTCCGGATAAGCAGGGAAAAGTCAAGATCGTTGCCTATGAAGTAGACAGCCATGATGTCAACGACAACAAAAGCAGCGGCGATATGACACTGACGATCACATCACAGGCAATCACCCTGCTTTCGATCGATAATGTCACACAAATGAAAACAGCCACTTCCGATCTGGATTCCGTAAAGGCGGCAATTCCGGTTCGGGTACAGGAGGGCGGCAATTACTCTTACTCCATTTCTATGCAGAACAGTTCAGATTCGGATACCGAGTATAAGACGCTGCTGTTTTATGATGTGCTGCCCTATGCAGATGACACCAAGGCAACTGATTCAAACGTACCCCGAAAATCGAAGTGGAACGGTTATCTGATTCCGGATTCCGTGCAGCTGAAGCAGGTATCCACCAGCGGTACAGTAAATCTGGATCCGTCTATGTACACCGTCTGGGTCGGACCGATCATCAAGAAGAACGGCAGCTATGTGCTGCAGGATGTCAGCATCCTCCCGAAGCCGGCAGATGATCTGATGGATACCGAGAAAAACAATTTCTACCGGAGTCTGTATCAAGATGTAAACGGAAAGAATTCGTATTTTGTCAAGTTGTCTGAACTGATCGGCGATCACGAAGCCGGCAGGATCTCTGATGCCGAATACGATCGGCTGGTACGGGGGATCCGTGCAATCTGGGCACAGATGAATAATGCCGACACCAGACTGAACAAAAAGAACCGTATGGAACTCTACTATGAGATGCATGCACCGCTGAATCTGCCGAAGTATGTTGGTACACCTACAACTGAGGACGAGAATGAAAGTGCAGCATCTGCGGAGAGTATTCGCAAGCAGGTAGAGGGTGTGACACAATGGAACACCTTTGCTTCCGGCTATGATTCTGCAAGTGCGATCGGCAAGAACTATCAGCTCTTTGAAAACACACAGGCCGGTGCCTATATTTCTGCCCCCAGCGGAAAGGGCTATATCGGCAGCTATGTCTGGAGCGACCTCAACTATGACGCTCAGTGTAACGAAGCAGAATATGAGATGTCTGCCAACGGACGGCTGCTGCCTACTGGCAAATGGACGACCGATATTGACTTTGACGGAAAGCCGGACGATCCGGGTATCAATGGCGTAAAGGTGGAACTGCTGACGAAGAAGGGCTATTCCGTCAACGTCAACGGTGAGGCAGTGATTGCCGATCCGGATCCTGACAGCAACCCGAATCCGGAAAAGACACGTTATGTTGTCATTGACGAGGAAACTGGTCAGCCGAAAACCATTGTAGAAAACAACACCAATTCCTATCAGTATACGTTTGACGGACCGGTGACTTATACCACCGAAAGCGACTATTACGGAAATCAGGGCTATTTCATGCTGTCGAATCTGACACCGGGAGATTACCGGCTGCGGTATACACTGCCGCAGGGATACGACCAGTACTCGGTTACAACACGGGAACTGGGACAGACTGACACAGCACTGAAAGTATACCGTGACGGAAAGGTCGTCTATACCGGCATTCGCACAGAAGATGACCAAACGGCATTTGCCAACGAAATTGCCAACACAAAGGCTTCGTCCGGACAGCTGATCGTACAGACGGCACCGATTCATGTAGATGCGGTGGAAGAAGATCTGACAAAGCATCAGGCATATGACACCGCCATGACTTCCTATATGCTGGGTGTTTCCAGAGGATACACTTACGGCGGCTGGGCATGGGTCGATGAAACAGACAACAATGGCATCATCGAAAGCGACGGCATCATGCAGGAAACCGAACAGAAGCTGGAAGATGTGACGGTGGAAATGCACGAAGTCGATGCAGACGGCAACATCGCATCGGAAATTGCGGTAGACGGTGACGGAAATCGGGCAGTCGTCCGCACCAGTGATGAAGGCTATTATCAGTTCCGTCTGTATCCGAACCAGAACTATGTGGCAGTGGCAAGGTATGACGGAACTTCCGGTGTTCCCTATAAGCCGTCACCCTTTATGCTGTATGATGATCCGCTGAAAAAGGATAATGACAATGACTTGATGAAGGTAGCAGGCAGCTTCCGCACAAGCCCGTTCCTGACGAGCGTTCCTTATGATGAAAATCATAAACCGCTGTATGAAGACGACGGACAGACATTCCAGATCAACAAGAGTGTTTCTCTGGGATTTGTGAATGGTTCCCGCGGCTTTATCGGACAGTGGATCTGGGACGATGCGAATTACAACGGCATCCGGGATACCTTTGAAAAGGGTATCGAGGATGTGACTGTAACCTTGCAGTCATTTTACTATGACAGCGACACCGGAAAATGGGTAGCCATTACCGGCGGGGACCGGGACATCAAAACCTCAGAATCCGGTTCTTATGTATTCCAGAATGTTTCCAGCTATTATGAAAAGGATGGAAAAACATATCTGGCAGGCTATCGGCTGTATGTCGATCCGGCTAAGAATGCAGATCTGTACCAGAAGTATGCGATCACCAAGTACAAGCAGTATCCGAACAGCCGTTCTACGGAAAACAGTGACCTGCAATATACCGGTAATATGCAGTACTACCTCATTGGCGACGACTGGTTCGAGTATGATGAGAATGGTGCTGTGCCGGCAAAGCATCACAACTATGATGCAGACGCTAACATCATCATTGTTGCCGGAGAAACGACAAACCAGAACAACAATGTCATTGCCTATAAGGACACCCATTATGATATCGGCGAAGCACAGCGTCTGCTGGACTACAGCGGCGGCTTTACGGAGATTCAGACTTCTGAAGTAACCGGCTATCTGTGGGAGGACAACGGTAAAAATGCAGCCGGAGAATATCAGGAGGCATTTGACTATGACGGTATCCGCAATACAGTGACCGCAGAGGACGGCACGACAGAGGACAGCACGACACAATTCTATGAAAAGGGAATTGCCGGAGCGACTGTTCAGCTGGAACAGTATGTTCTGCAAAATGGTACCTATGTACCGGTAACAAGCGGAAACCGTACTGTGAAAACTGATGAAGACGGCAAGTACACATTCTCTGGTGTTTCCACATATGCGGAAATCAATGGGGAAAAGGTGCTGGCACATTATCGTCTGAAGCTGCTGTCGTTGCCCAGCGGCATGGAAAACTATGCCGTTACCCGCTATCGGCAAAACGGCGATGCGGAAACCCAAGTGGTGGACAGCCATCTGATAGCACAGAATGAACAGCACGGAGCAGGATATACAGATTATGCCATTGCGTCTTATCTGACCTCTCCGGCTGACGGTGATTATTTCATCACTGCAAAGAAGTCCCAGCCGGAAACAGAAGCAGGCATTGACGGAAACACCTATTTTGAACCGTACATTCTCTATGATGATGCAGCAGTGCACAACAAAAATCATGATTATGCCTACGATTACATCAAGGCAAAGGATTATGACGGCTATGACGGCGGTCTGAAAGCATTTGAAACCGCCTCTGTCAGCGGCGTGGTCTGGGAGGATACCAACTATAATGGTATTCAGGACGACGGCGAAGCAGTATATCATAACAGCAAGAATCCGGCAGTTGTGCACTTACAGCAGTATTTCTATCGCGACGGCGAATGGGTGCTGGAAAATGCAGCATTCCGGACACACGAAACCAAAACAGACGGAACCTACACGTTCAGCAATCTTCCCACCTATGTGGAAAAGAACGGCGTAAGGTATCTGGCAGGCTATCAGGTTGTTCTGAAAACAATGCCGAAAGATTATGCGGCAACGAAGTACTGGAACGATGCAGATCCGTCAAAGGTTTACAGCAAACTGTATGTGACCGATGCCGATGGTGTCGAGGACAGCCAGCGGACAGGCGACCTGCCGGTTACTGTGCTGCAAGGCAATCACGAAATGCTGATTCCGGCACGGGAGGCAAAGGCAGGCACACAGTCCAACGATGCAGAACCGTATACGGATTACAACTGGGCATATGTCTGCGGCACGAACATCAAAAATATCGACACGCCGAATACTGCACAGCAGAAGTACTATGATCTGGTAACAGCAAGAGATTATGAAAATCTGAATGCCGGTCTGAAAAAACGCAACATTGCGGCAGTAAAGGGCAGGATCTGGGAAGATACGGATTACAACGGCATTCTGAACAGCGGTGAAAAGGGCAAGAGCGGCGTTTCTGTCACTCTGGAACAGTATCGCTATGATATCACTGCAAAGCAGTATGTCAAGATGAACGCAGATCAGACAGTCACAACTGACAAGAACGGCGTATACCAGTTTACCAAGGTGCCGACCCACTTTGTGGTTGACGGCACAGATCAGCTGGCATATTACCGCATTCGTGCGGCTGTGCCGGCGGGATATGCGGTGACACGGTATCGTCAGGCAACAGATGACACGAAAACAGACAGCGACTGGATCGCAGGAACGAATTATCTGACTGCACCGGACAATGGAGATTACTTCCTGACAGCACAGCCGGCACAAGGCAACGCTCCCTATGATCTGACTGATGCTGTCACAAACAAGGAATATGATTCCATATTGAATGCAGATGTGACTGACATTTACAACGGCGGTCTGAAAGCATTTGAGACCGGAACGATTCAAGGCACAGTTTGGTTCGACAAGGATTACAGTGGCTTGCAGGAAACCGGTGAAACGGCAATGGCGACACAGCAGACGGTCTATCTGGATCAGTATTATCTGGACGATACCGGAAGCTGGAAGCTGCATCAGACACTCTCTGCAAAGACTGCGGCAAACACAGGAGTATATCAGTTCTCCAAGCAGCCGACGTTTGTAACGGTTGACGGAAAGATGTATCTGGCAGGCTATCGTCTGCGGCTGAACGCGGTACCGGACGGTTATGCTGTGACAAAGTATCAGGTGCTGGATCCCACAGGAAGCTGCATCAACAGTGACCTGCTGGCAGCGTCTCAGGATTCTAACACAGACCATACCGTGGACTTCAACCAGCCGGACGAGTATATCTTGCTGGCAAAGAAGGCTGTTCACGGTGCACCCGGAAGCAAGGAGTCAGGATACCACGAATACTACGTGCGGAAGTACGACAATGTCGATTATGATATTGTTACTGCAAGAGATTCTGACGGCGTATACAACGGCGGACTGAAAACCATGCAAACCGCGGCAATGGAAGGTCAAATCTGGAATGACGCAAACTATGACGGCAAAATGGATTCTGACGAAAGCAGATGCAAGGATCTGCACCTGACGCTGTATCAGTATTATCTGGACGGAACGACCTGGAAAAAGACTACGGCGACTAAGACCGCAGTGACCAACAGCAACGGTCTGTATCATTTTGAAGGCATTCCCACTTATGCGGAAGTCGATGGCAAGCGCTATCTGGCAGGCTATCAGCTGCACTTAGATGCACTGCCGGACGGCAATGCAGTTACTGTACTTGCCAACGACAACAAGCTGCACTGGAAGAACGGCGAACTCACTCTCATGGGCGAGCAGGAATATCTGATTGTTGCAGCAGAGGCACAGCCGTTTACCGGAGAACATACCGGAAACACACCGCAGTACAACACGTATTACGACCGTACTTACAGTGCAGTTCCGAATACGGATACGATCTACGACATCACAGAAAGCCGTGACAGCAAGAACGAGTACCATGGCGGCGTTCGGGCGTTCCAGACAACGTCTGTCAGCGGACGAATCTGGAATGATGCCGATTATGACGGCGGCATGGCGGCGGAAGAAGCTGGCATGGAAGGCTTGTCGATGACGCTGGAGCAGTATTACTGGGACGGCGCCACATGGCTGCCGACAGCACAGCAAAATTACACTGCAACTGTAAACACCGACAGCAACGGGGACTATCATTTCGAAAATGTTCCCACATTTGTGGAGATCGGCGGCGAGCGGTATCTGGCTGGCTATCGGCTGAAGCTGGACGCACTGCCGAAGGACGCTGACGGTAAGATCACCTACGGCATTACCAAGGCAGGCGGCGACAGCAAATTCCAAAGACTTGAAAATCCGTATCAGAGCGAGAACCTCTATCTGACAGCACCGGATCAGTATCTGATTCTGGCTGCTGAGGCAAAGACAGAAACCGATTCGACATACCGAAAGCACTACAACGGCAGTGACTATGACATTGCAGATGCCGCAGCCCAGACAGACTGGAACGGCGGCTTGAAGCAGGTCGAAAAGGCACAGATCGTTGGACGTGTCTGGGACGATGCGAATTACAACGGCTTGCAGGATACCGACGAGGGAAACATTTCCGGCGTAGAAATTACGTTGGAGCAGTACTACCGCGATGCCAACGGCAACTATCAGCCTACCGGCATATCCCAGAAGAATTCTGATGCCAACGGCGAGTACCGGTTTGACAATGTGGATACGTTCTGTAATGTGGACGGCGAAACCTACCTCTGCTATTATCAGCTGAAAATGACAGGCGAAGTGCCGGACAATTACACCATTACCTGGTACCGGCAGGGCGATGATCCCGCAAGGGACAGCGATCTGGATGCGGAGAGCCGTTATCTGACGAAAGACACCTATTTTGTTTGTGCAGCTGCGGATACGGACAGCACGGATTATGCAGTGGACGGCAGAGATATTCTCCGAAAGGAAGATGTTTCTGGTTATGATGCCGGCTTTAAACAGTTGGCAGTAGGGGACATCTCCGGACGGATCTGGATCGACCACAACTATGACGGCATGCAGGACGAAGCAGATGATGCGGCGAATACCGCAGAGGACAAGGCGGCAATTGCAAATGTTACCGTCAAGGCAATACAGTATTATTATGACGGCAGCCAATGGCAGCCGAACGACACGGCGTATACAGCCAGCACAAGCACAGATGCAGACGGCAAATACACACTGGCGAATCTGCCCACCTGGGTGAGAATCAACAATATGGATTTTGCCGCAGGCTATCAGCTCTGTCTGGAAAATCTCCGCGGCAATTATCTGGCGACACAGTATCGTGTGGGAACTGACCGCACCAAGGACAGCGACCTCCGACTGGACAGCACATATCTGACGAGTGCGAACGAATACATTGTTCCGGCGGCAAATGCATATGACGATGCCAACGGAAACCAGAATGGTGCTTCTGTACGGGAAGTTCCGGACAGCAACGGTACCATGTACGCAGTAGACCTTGCATGCGGCAAGAATACCGGACATTATGATGCCGGACTCAAGCAGCAGGACAAGGGCGTGATTCGCGGTACCATTTGGAACGATGCGAACTATGACGGTTTGTATAATTCCAACGAAGTGCCGTTGGCAACTTCGGTTCGCGTGATACTGACCCGTGAGATCTATGAAAACGGAAACTGGATACCGGATACTGCATTTGGTGAGGTTTCTGAAATTGTGGATCACGGCGAGTATCAGTTTACGGATCTGGACGTTCACGTGCCGGCAGACCTGTCAGATGACAGCACTTCTGGCAACAAGGATCGCATCTATGGCTATCAGATCCGGCTGGATCTGGCAACTGTGCCGGATACCTATGCGGTGACCAAGCAGTATGCGGAATCGGAGCAGGCTCTGGAAAACAGTTTCCTGAATCCCCGTGACGGCAGCCTGCTGGCAAAGGACGAGTCGCACATCATTTTGGCGGCGAAGGCAACTGATGCAGATCGGGAGCATACCATTACCATTGCAGGTACCACATATGCACCAGCAAATCTGGCGAAATCTGTCGCACCGCACAACGGCGGTCTGACTGCAATCGAAACTGCGTCCATTGAAAGCTACATCTGGAATGACGAGAATTACAACGGCATACAGGACGAAAACGAAGTGGGCGTTGCAACGGCAACGGTCAAGCTGACACGGAAATATTATGATGATTCTGATAAGACGTGGAAGCAGGACGACAGCTTTGCATTGGTTGCAGAGGGTGCACCGGTAGCGACAAGCACACCGGTAGCAACGGGAACGCCTGTGGCAACTGGAACACCGGTAGCGACGGCAACACCTGTGGCAACCGGCACACCGACAGCCTCCGCATCTGGCGGCTATTACCGATTTGACAACCTGCCTACATTTGTGGAACGGAACGGCGAGCGTTATCTTGCCGGCTATCAGTTACAGCTTTGCGAGATGCCGAAGGGCTACGCAGCGACCAAGTGCCGAATCGGAGAGGACAGCACCAAGGACAGCGATCTGTTTGCAGATACGTTACATCTGTATGAAGATGCAGACGAAGTGATCATACTGGCAGAAGCGTCCAGCGGCAACGACTTCTACGACAGGAACGTGGGGGACAATGCCTATGACATTGTCAAGGCAAAGGACAACACGGATTATGACGGCGGCTTGACTGCAATCGAAACTGCGTCCATTGAAAGCTACATCTGGAATGACGAGAATTACAACGGCATACAGGACGAAAACGAAGTGGGCGTTGCAACCGCAACAGTCAAGCTGACACGAAGCTATTACGACAGCCGCGATACCACTTGGAAACTGGACGATAGCTTTGTGCTGGTGGCAACTGGCACACCAGTCGCAACGGCAACACCTGTGGCAACTGGCACGCCAACGGCAACCGCATCTGGCGGACACTACCGCTTTGACAATCTGCCGACCTACATAGAAAAGGACGGTCAGAGATATTTAGTGGGGTATCAGATGCAGCTTTGTGAGATGCCGGAAGGATATGCTGCAACGAAATATCATGCGGCTGCTGACAGCGACAAGGACAGCGATCTGATCGCCGGCACACTGGATCTGCAGGAGCCGGATACATTCCTGATCCTGGCGAAAGCATTCAGCGGAAATACACCGTATTGCTGTCAGGTTCGCGGCGTGGACTATGACATTGTAAAGGCGGCAGATGTCACCGGATATGACGGCGGCATTGTGCAGAAGGATTCTCATGTATCGATCTCCGGTATTGTCTGGGACGATGCAGACCGAGATCATCAGATCAGCGACGGCGAATCTGGTATCGCCAATGTGAAGATCATACTCCGGCAGTATTATCGCCGCAACGGAAAGTGGGAACTGCTGCCTGAAGCAAAACAAGTTGCTTATACCAATGCAGACGGACAATATCGTTTCGACGACTTGCCGCTGTCTGTGACGGTGGACGGTGTCACATATCTGGCAGGATACCGCCTGTGGATCGATTCGATTCCGGCAGGATACAATGCGGAAGAATATGCTGACATATCGTCGGGCAGTGTGGAGATTCGTGCAGAGGAACGCACGTTGGACGGCTGTATGATTCTGGGAATTCCAGAAGAAAAGGGCGTCACGTCCGGAACTTGTCTGGAAGGATTCAACATCGCCAAGGGCGAGGATATGGCTTTTCTGAATGTCTTTCTGAATCGTGATCCGGAAGAATCTACGGAAACAACAACGGCTACAGATCTTGTTACGACAACAACCGAAACCGCAGTTTCTACGGAGTCGACGACACAGACCAGTACTTCGGCATCTGCGGGAACTACCTCTGTGGAAAGCAGTACCACGGAAACCAGTACAGCAACAACACAAACTACAGCAAGCACTACAGAATCCAGTACAGCAACAACACGGACTACAGCAAGCACCAGCACCACAACAAGCACGACAACAGCACGGACTACAGCAAGCACTACGAAAACCAGCACCACAACAACACGGACTACAGCGAAAACGCAGTCGTCTGTTGTGACCACACATACTACTGCAACCACACATACGCATACTACAGCTACGAAACAAACCACCAGCAGCGTTACAACCTCGAAACAGACTACCCACAGCACATCACACACAACAACAGCGAAAGTCACCGCATCACCGGCAACACATACGATTGCAAAAACAACCACGCACACGACACATACCACCAGTCACAGAACGACTGCCGGCACAACCAGTATCACTACCCAGAGAACATCTGTGACGACTTCCCGAACCACGGGAACGACCCACACGACAGCTACTGTAACGACTACTGGCAGCACGTCAGTCACTACTTCCGCAATACACCGCACGACATCTTCGACAACACAGCAGACTACAGCAACGGTGACACTCTCCAGTGCAGGTCCGACCAGCATGACAACTACGACACATACCACCAGTCAAACTACTACCCAGACAACGCCGAAACAAACTACGGTATCTCAGACGAATACCACGTCTGTAGCACCGACCAGCCGCACCACTTCTGCGACAGTTTCCACGACTGGAACCACCAGCACGGGAACGACAGACAGCAGTGCATCGACTGGAACACAGACCACACACCACAGCACGCATACCACGACACAAACTACCACAGTTACTGAAACAACGGTGAACAGCACTTGTGAAACATCGGGTGCTTCCACCAGCATTCGACAGACCACATTGCGGAAAAATCACGTGAGTGGGGACACTGTCACGACTACCACAACAGCTGCAAACAGAGAGCATGCGGCAGGTCATCACACGCAGACGACAACAACAACGGCGGCAGATGTTTCTGCACAGATCTCTGGAACAAAGCGGATACCGCTTCCGCGGCAGCAAAACATTTCGGGAACGCCGAAAACCGGAGATACCACACTGCACATCACCATTTTGATCGCAGCCTGCGGATTCTCACTGCTTTTGGCAATCCTGACAAAGCGGCGTAAAAAGTAACTGCATGCTCAGATGACTCTGGGCGGCATCAGAAAAAGAGTCACACTCGAAAGGGTGTGGCTCTTTTTGCGTATGAGCGTGTGCGGTTCTGTTTTTGAAGCAGAAAGGTGTCTTGCTTTTTGGAAAAAATTGTGGTATGATAAAAATGAGGAAGAATGTGTCGAAGGGAGCGTAGATGGCGTGATTCGAATCGCGGTGGTAGATGATGAGAAAGATCAGATTTTTCAGTTGAAAAAAATCATTCAAAGCTTTTTTCATGAAAAGGGAAAAAGCATTATGGTTTCTTGTTTTACACAGGGGGAAGAACTGCTTACGCAAAGCACTGATTTCGATATGATATTTTTGGACATTCAAATGGAAGGTATTGATGGGATTGAAACGGCAAGATTGATTCGACAAAAAAATAAAAAAGTTGCTCTGATATATGTTAGTAATTATTCAGAGCAAATGGCAGCATCTTTTGCAGTACATCCATTTTCTTTTTTAGAAAAGCCCATTCAAAACTCAAAAATTCGGAAAGTACTAGCAGAGTATTTACAGTACTATGGCACAGAGGAAAAAAATTATATTTCATTTCCCATGCATCACGGAAATGTTGTCATAGAACCTCAAAAAATTCTTTATTTTGAATATGAGGGAAATCGAAAAGTCAAGCTGGTATCTACAGAAACTGTATATCATATTATTGGCAGCATGAGTGAATTAGAAAACCAACTACAACAATATCATTTTATCATGCCGCATAAAAGTTTTTTGGTCAATGTGGCATGTATCAATTCATTTTACAATGATATTATTCTTTCAAATGGCATGAAAATACCAATTGCAAAAAACAGAAGAAAACAAGTCCATGAAAAGATAAGTGACTATTTGCATCACCATTTGCAGAAATAGGAGGTGTTTCTGATGAAATTATTATTGAGTTGTATGGTAAGTCTTACTTGTACCTTTTCTGGAATATGGGCGTTATCTAATTTTTTCTCCATTCAAAAATCTGAGATTTGGCTGCGTTTTCTTAGTGTGACGATAATTTCTGTTTTACAAGGATTGATGTGTATATTTGGAATTCCGATTCTAAATACAATAAGTATGTTGGCAATGATTGTTTTATCCACGATTATTTGTTTTCGTATACCAAAAATCTCATTTTTAATTTATGACTTCCTGATTGCATTGATTTGTTTTATAGCTGATGCTATGTCAACGCTGAGCTTGTCCTTTGTGACACAAAAAACGATTTCGTCTGCGGTTGCGGAAGATAGTTTAACGATTTCAAGCTGCCTTCGAACTTGTTTGCTTACATTTATTTTATGTCACATTGTCTTTTCTATGATTCGAAAGAAAAAGAGTAGTTTTGTATGGTATGAATCGATCTCATATGCAATTTTAGCAACTGGAGAAATTATCACTGCCAATTACATCATAGAAAATATTGCAAATACGCATTCCGGAACATTCTTGGTTTTCTTTTTAACAGGCTGTATTGTGCTAGATGTCTACATTGTTTTTGTATTTTATCGTGTTTCTGCGATTCGGGAAATGGAAAAGAAAAACGCATTGTTGCAGCAGCAAACAGATATGCAAATGGCAGTTTATCGTGATCTTGAAAAGCGGTATCAAAATTCTATGACGATCATACACGATGTAAAGCGGCATGTAAATGCTTTAGAGGGATTGATACAGACTGAAAATCTGACAGAAGCAAAACAGTATGAAAAATCGTTATATCAACAGCTGGACAAACTGCACCCATCATTTCATTGCAGCAATCAACTGCTATCTGTTATCCTAAATCATGAGTTGCTGAAAGCAGAACAGAAAGGTATTCAATTAAACTTGAATATTTTATATGATAAGCTTGATTTTTTATCAGATATGGACTTAACAACAATCGTTTCGAATCTTTTAGATAATGCAATAGAAGCGGTTTCGGAATTGGATAAAGACAGAACTGTTTTGTTTGTAATCGAAGAACAAATGCAGTGCTGTATGATTCATACGGAAAATAGGTATGAAAAATTAAGTCCAAATACGGAGAACAGTTTTTTGTCTACTAAAAATGGACATGCGGGAATCGGCTTAAAAAACATTGAAATGACCGTTAAAAAATATAATGGAATCTGGAAAGCGACAGTTGAAAATAACAGCTTTGTGGTGTCTATCACGATTCCGATAGATTCTCAGCCAATTATATGAAATTCGAACCCGATAGTGATTTTGCACAAAAATGCTATCGGGTTTTTGTTACCCCATTCCCGAATAATGCAGATTATTCCCGTTTAGTGCAAAGCTATTGATTTTTTCCAGTTGGACTGCTATACTAAAAATGTAAGAGAAATCTTATTAAATCTAAAATGAGAGGAATGTTTTACATGGAAAAGAATTCGAAAGATGTAATAGCCCCGATTGATCTCGCAAAACTTTCCGCAGATATTAACTGCGACGGAAGACTGGACGATCAGGACGTTATACTGTACTCTAAGGTAGCAGCAGGACAAGTAGAACTGTAATTTTCTTTTCATGAAAGGAGATGTTTTCTATGAAAAAGATTTTGAAAAACGTACTTCTCTTTTCCGCATTGATTGGCAGTGTGAACTGCCTTGCTTTGCCGGCGGCAGCGGTTGATGTGGCAACGGCAACATCGTACATGGAAACTACAGACGATTCAAAATATCCGTCCAGTGGAACCTGTGCATCTGGTGCAACATGGACTTATGACTATCCTAATCGCGAATTGCATATTAGCGGTTCTACGATAAGAATAGATGAAATGCCGCAACTTCCTTGCCGTAAAATTGTTTTTGAAAAAGATTTCATTCCGCCGGAAAATAAGTTCTATGAACATACGGATTTAAATACATTTGTAATGTCAATAACACTTCGTTCTCCTAATGAAATTCGTCAAATATATTGCTACCCCAATAGTCCATTTGCGAAAGAATATGAAAAAATTATAGCATCTACAGAGGACGACGGTTGTTCCTATGCTGATGTTTTAAAGTGCAATTATCTGCCCGACGATACCGGCATTTGCGGGGACGTAAATCTGGACGGAAAGGTAAACCTTTTGGATTCTGTTCTTCTGGCAAAGGCGGTCAACGGCAGTGTGACTGTGAATGACATGCAGAAAAAGAACATGGACTGCGACGGCAGCGGCGAGATCGATATTGATGATGTCACTACTCTGATGCAGTTCTTGGTGCACGCTGTGGACAGCCTGCCGGTGAAATTTGAATAAGGGGGGACGTTTCCATGAGAAAGAAAAGTTGGATTTCGCTTACAGCATTTCTTGCAGCAATTCTAATGCTGAACTCTGCTGCCGCAGTGATGCCGGTCTATGCAGAAGAAGCAGTTGTAGCAACGGCTACAACGCAGGAAGAATACACTGGCACATGGAAAAACAGTGACGGAAGTCTTATTGCATGGACATACGATCCGGCAACAGAAACTGTGACATTTTCCGGAAATGGTTTTATAAAGCTTAACTATGATTATGAAGCATGGAATTATGGCTGGATCGATGCTGCTCCACGAGATGAAAATAAAAATTCGAAAATCAAAAATGTGGTGTTCGAAGAAGGCATTACGTATGTTGATTATATCAGCATAAATTTTTTTGGATATCAAATCAATTCTGTGGATTGGAATGACTATAGCATAACTTTTCCGGAAAGTATGACTGAGTTTCCGCCTAGCGATTCAAATGCTAAAATTATAAAAGGCTTATACGGTTCACAAGCTTATTACAAATTTGCAGGAATAGAGGACAAAACATTTATTGGAACTGGTGTTGCAAAGAACCCCTTATATCCAACAAGCGGAAAGTCTGGAAACTTTCGTGGAAAATGGTCGTATGATTATAAAAGTGGGCTCATGTCTATAAACGGTCCCGGATTTATATCCTGTTCGGAAGCTAGTCAGAATACGAAGTTTATCAAAGGCTATATTATCGATTCCGATATTGTATTTCCCGTTGATGAAAAACATACTACTTCACGTGGCTTCAATGAATATGTATATGATTATCTATTTACTGGAAGAAGAATTTATTGCAGTAAAGACAGTCAGTTCGCTCAGGAGTATGAAAAGATTTGTAATATCATCAAAAGTATGCCGGAATCCGACGAAGATTACGATTACTATCAGGAAACAATGTCTGATTATTTCCATGTTACCTATTTGGACGATGATACTCCGCTGTGCGGTGATGTAAATCTGGACGGCAGAGTGGATATTACCGATGCAGTTTTGCTTAGCAAGGCTGTCAGCGGCAGCGTGGAAGTGAACGATGTACAGAAATCTGCAATGGACTGCGATGGTGACGGTGAGATCAGTTCCAATGATGCAACTACTCTGATGCAGTTCTTGGTGCATGCTGTGGATAGTCTGCCGGTGAAATAACGATCGTTTGAAATATTGCCTAAATGAAAAAATGAGTTTTGTTCAGCCCTGCCGGATTGCTGTATCCGACAGGGCTGAAAACGAAGGTGTGAAAGTATTGTCAACGATGCTGTTTCCCAAAACGCTTTCGGAGAAACCGGAAACGAAATATCGAAAACAGAAAAAGCACATCGCGAATCGCAGCAGACCCCGCTGGTCTGGCGAACGTGATGTGCTTTTTGGTTGTAATGCAAAGGGAAAACTCTTTTTCAAAAGGCGTTTTCCCGCATTGGCTTTTCAGACTTAGGGCAACACCGCACAAACATTATGCAGCGTCATTCCGTACTGGGCAGCGTTTGAATCAGGTGCACCAGAAACCGCAGCAGCACAACTGCATCATTGCTGCCGGTTTCTCCGTCACCGTCGCAGTCGGCATTTTTTTGGGCAGATTCGCTCAGGCTGATGGTTCCGGCAACCGTTTTGTTCAACAGAACCGCGTCTGAAATGTCCACCTTTCCGTCCAGATTGACATCGCCGAAGATCACGATTTCCGTTGTCGGGGACGTACCAGAGGATTCGGTTGCCGTTGTGGCAGAAGTTGCGGCGGTGGTTTCCGCAGAGGACAGAGTTGTGGTGTCCTGCTCTGTGAGGGAGGTTGTGGCTGCGGTGGTTTCGGAAACGGTAGCTTGCGTAGATGCAGCTGTTTCAGTTTCTGTAGCCGCAGGCAGTGTAGTCGCTGTTGTCACAGTAGTTTGTTCCTGTGTGGAAGTTACAGTGGTTTTGGACGTGTTGGCAGTGGTCGTAGCAGGAACAGTTGCTGCCGTTGTTTTCGCGGCAGTGGCAGTAGTTGTGGTGGTAGTAGTAGTAGTAGTTGTTGTTGTTGTCGCAGCTGTCGTGGTAAAGGCGACCGCATTCCACTTCTGGCAGGCATTGCCGTTGACCGTCCACTGCTGCACATTGGCACCGCTGGATTTCTCCGCGTTTGCCACTTCTACAGCAGCCCGATCTTTTGAAGTGCGTGTCAGGATCGTATATGTTCCGTCGGGATTCTTGACAAACTTGAACAGATGCGAGCTGGACTTGTTATTGGTGTGGATCTCGATGTTGGAGCCGTCTGCTTCTCCCACAGAATTCAGATAGTAGGTCTTACCATCTGCTAGAGCAGAGAGAATGTAGTAGTATCCGCCGCCGAATTCTTTCAGTGTCCATGCGTTGTGGGCTGCGGGTTCATTTGCACCCCACTGCTGCACGTTGCTGCCGTCCTCAGCCTTTCCGTTTGCCACTTCCAGATACAGATTGCTGTTGGCATTGCGGAACTGGTATGTCTTTGTGGTATCCATGACACAGCCGGTGTCCTCTACCTGTGTCAGCTTCCACTGCTGGGAAGTGTCGGAGAGGTTGACTGCCCATTCCACCACGTTGGCTCCGGCACTTGTGGAAGCCGCCTGTACGGCAACGCAGCTCTGGTCGCCGCTGGTCTTGGTGAGCAGGTAATAGACACCGTCTGCGGCTTCGTAGAATTTGAACCGCTGTGCATCGGCATCGGTGGCAGACCAGATGCCGAGATTGGTGCCGTTTGCCGTAGCATTTCCGGCAACGTCCAGCAGATAGCTCACCTTGTCACCAATCTGGGGATACAGGGTATAATAGCCGTCACCGTCTGACAGCACCCGCCATGTATTGTGGGCTGCGGGTTCATTTGCACCCCACTGCTGGACGTTGGTGCCGTCCGCAGCCTTTCCGCCGTCCACTTCCAGATACAGTCCGCTGTTGACGTTCTGTATCATGTAGACTGCACCTTCCTGCAAAACTGCCGGTGTGTAGTCAGTCACCGGATTGCCGTAGGCAGAATCAAAGCTGTCCGTCAGGAATGGTGCTGTGTAAACAGTTGCCGCAAAGGTCTGCAGGCTGCTGTCTGTGATGTATTTCAGTTCGCCGGAAGATGATGCAGCACCGGCGTATTTGGTGCAGAAATCCTTGGTGTCTGTGCCCTTGGTGTTGTAGGCATCTAACAATGTGTAGCCGTAGTTGTCCTTGGGGTTCCATGTGCTGGTGATTTTTGCGGTATAATTCAGCTTGGTCGGGGTTTCTGAACTGTTTTTCGCCGTGTAGGAACCGCTGTCCCGATACGGAGAAGTGTCCGGCTGTACAATGATTTCCCGTCTGGAAACCGCTTGGAATCGGCAGTTCTCGCTGACCATATTGGAGCCCTCGCCGCTGATGATCTGGCTGCAGCTGTTCGGCAAAAAGCTGTCATCGCCGGAATAGTAGTTGTTGTAGATGTGACCGCTGCCGTTTCCGATCTGCGGGCAGCGGCGGACGCATTCGTCCCACCAGTTGTACATCAGCGTGGTGCGGCAGCGGGAAGTTTCACTGTTCTGTGTGCCGTATGCCACCGTCCAGAAACGATTTTTGAATGTGTTATAGGAAATCGTGATATAGTCCGGACTTCTGCCGTTGTCTTTCGCGTCCAGATAACTTTCATAGGGGGTGTTCAGCCAAATGAATTTTCCCACTTCGTCCTGCCCGTTTCCTGTATGATCTGAGGGCAAGTAGGAGATAAACGTGCAGTGATCCACCCAGATCTGACGTGAGGACCAGATATTGATCAAGATCCGGTTCTTCACATTCTTTGCGATCATGTTCAGATTCCGAAAAATGATGTTGTCGCTGGGATTGTCGTCCACTGCACCGTAGGTGTCATTGGTGCGGAACTGAGAGTCGTAAATGGTCTTGCTCCCGTAAGAACCCACAATGGTCTTGTTGTCCCGAATGCGGGTGTGGGACTTGTTCTGCATATCAATATCTGCCGTGATGACAATGGTTTTCGGTTCTGTGGTATTCAGCTGTTTTTCCAAGTCGTCCGCGGTGGAAACGAAAACGGTTTCGCCCAGCAGACCGCCAATGGTTCCCGCTTTTTCCTTGCCATTTGCCAGTGCATTTGCGGCGTACCCCTCCAGTCCGCTGCAATTCAGCTTCCACTTCTGGGCACCGTCACCGGTGTATGCGGTCAGCCCGATGGTGTTATTTCCCTGATAATAGGTCAGTGCCGCACCGGTGGAAACGCTGGTGATCTTGTAGTACAGATCGTATCCCTCGAAGTCTTTCTGTACGCTTTCGATGTTCCAGTTCTGGCTGCTGCCAGCAGCCTTTGCCGTCAGTGTGCATGCTGTGCCGTTGGCAGTCAGATACTTGCCGTCAGCCAGACTGACAATTTGGTACACGCCGGCAGAAACATAGTCAATACGCCAGTCCTCTGAATTGGCCCCGGCGGTTTTCTGCGTGTTGGCAGCACTGCCGGCATTGTTCAGATTCCGGTTCGTGGTGTATGCCCCGAAATGCACTGCCTGTGCCGGATAAGCGGTCCCGTCCGCAGCCGATACAGAATCTGCCGGCAGAATTCCAAGCAGACTGCTCAGAATTGCCAGTACGGTCAGTATGGCGGGCAGCAGGTGTTTGTTCTTTCTTTGTTGTTTCATTCCCAATTCCTCCTGTTTTGGTATTGTGGATTGTAGCTATATTTTATCACAGTTCATGAGATAATTCAATCAGATATGATGCTATTTTATAAGAAATTGTGCTATTATTTCATTGCGGTGAGAATAATATCTTATAATTCTTATTGACATCAGCCGCTTTTTCCGCTATAATAAAGGCAATACCGCACAAAGATTGTGCGACAGATGCGTCGTCAAATTTTTCGT
>ERZ837380.1199-NODE-1199-length-34405-cov-5.424658_pt1 | contig 34405 bp, 34 predicted proteins | sample MGYA00519685_ERZ837380 | MGnify/ENA primary metagenome ERZ837380 (study PRJEB31850, sample SAMEA3708817) | human gut metagenome | biome: human gut; feature: human-associated habitat; material: faeces | place: China | collected 2014 ...
TAAATACTTTAAATAAAAACTTTTTTTCAATTTTTGTTCCCCCTTTGGAAGAAACTAAATATTCCTTTTTTCTTTGTAGATAACACTTCTATTTTACTTGATTTTTCTGCAATAAAATCTTTAAATATTTTATGATATATTTCATCATTCACATCAGATTCAAAAGGATTCGGAGCATATTTTGAAAAATATGTTTTCACTCCATACACTCCCATATTTTTTATCAAAGCTTTTTGTTGCAGTTCAGGAGTAAAGTTAAATATAAAATTTATATCTTTTAAAACTCCTAATGTGTTAAATATTTTTACAACATTATCTTGCTCCCAAGGTTTAGAGCCTGCAACTACAATTTTTATATCCTTAGTAATAAAGTGGTCAATATCTTTGTTTTCTAGTATTCCCATATCATAAATATAAAAATCATAACCTTTCTCAATAGCATTTACTGTTTTATCTTGTGAATACATATCAATATTTCCATAGCTTATAAAATTGTCCTTTTTTTCTACCGAAAACAGTTTGTCTATTTGTTCAATATCACTTTTTTCATTTGCTTGTATATAACAGACATTTAACTGTAAATTATTTAAAAATTGTGTAATCAGTAAACTTTGTGTAGTAGTGCCAATATGTTCTTGACTACCAACAACACCAATAGTTACACATTGCTTTAATTTTTTATATTCTTTTTTTATTATAACTTTATCTTTTGAATTGTTTGTTTGCAATGCTTGTCTAAATCTTATAGAATCTTTATATTGTTTTCCATCTCCAGAAATACACTCAAATAATTCTTTTTCTTGTTCATTCTTAGTTGTAGCAGTTACAAAGTTATATATTCCCTCATTAAATAATCTTGCTAAGGTACTATTCCCATAGGTATAGCCTAATGCTACAATTATTATTCTAATTGAATACATTGACTTTATTGCTACTATTGAATCTACAATATCATCTTCAGTATCTGTAATTCCTGTGATGTCAATTATTATATGTTCAAAGTTATTAAGATTTTTCATTTCTTGTAATACAAATTTTTTTAGATGCTTAACACCTGTTATTGTTTGTATTTCATTAGAATTGATTATTCCATGCAAACAACTTATTAACTTTTCATTGTCTTTTGATACATATATTATCAATTTTTATCCCTCCTCACTTTGTAATATATAAGGTGTAGGGTCTATTACATAATTATTAGCCCCCCCTTGTGTTCTAATCTCAAAATGTAAATGATGACCTGTACTACTACCGAGAGTTAGGGTCTAATTTTGGGTCTCCACCCTCTAATGCAATTATTTGTCCTTGTATTACTTCTTGTCCTGTTTGCACTTTTATTTGTGATAAATGACCATAAAAGCTATAAAATATTTCTCCCTCAAGTTCATGTTTTATTTCAATACAATTTCCATAACCACCTTGTATCCCTGCCCAAATCACCTCTCCATTAGCAATAGATAAAATATTATCATGATGTACTCCTGATAAATCAATACCTGTATGTAATTTATATTCTCCTGTTGTAGGGTGGACACGATAGCCATATTCTGATGTAACTACTACTTTGTCAGCTTGTTCTAGTGGAAAAGGAAATTTACCTTTATAAGTAAGCTCTCCATAGCCTATTGATGTGCCATAATTTGTTTGTATATTTTGAACGGCAGATATTTCTGTGTCATCAGTTATTATCATTTTTATTGTTTCTATTGGGTGTGTTAGTAAATATAATGGAACTAATATCAAACACAAAAACAAAACTACAAATATAACTATTGCAAATATTAACTTATTTCTTTTTTCTTCATCAGCTAGTGTCTTTGCAACAGCTATCGCAGTTTTTGCTATTGCTACTGGGTCTGCCATTATGCTATCCTCTTTTGCATATATTCAAATTCATAAGGAAAAATATCAAACTTAACACTTAATCTACTTGTACCTGCCATAAATAAGGCAACACCCATTTGCCTTGCATATATTAAGTCATATTCAGCCTCTGTAAGTTTGTATAATACTTTCATTTCCTCAAGATTTTGCCCATCACTGCCCATAAGAATTTTATAACAAGCCATATCTAAAATAGCCTGTCCATACATCTTTACACTAGTGTCTAAAAAATCAACGACACTATGAGAAATTATACAAATTGCTCCGATTATATTTTCTACATCTTTTTGCAATATTTCTTAGAAATATTAATGATTGAGGGCAATCAGGAGAAATCATTAAATAAGCCTCATCACATACAAGTAATGTTTTTTGTTCTTTATCTTTTGACATCTGTTCCCAACAATATGTAAGGATATTATAATATTGTGCTTTTTTTATTCGTTCATCACTATTTTGTAATGAGAAAGTATCTAAAACAATACATTTACTATTTGTTTGTACTGTTGTATATCCATTAAATATTTCACTATCTGCTCCTATTGAAACCTCTCTTAATAAACCTGCAACAATTTTATAATCTGTTAAATCTGTATTAGTGCTTTCTAATTTTTCTATATGTTCAATTAAAAAATCATATAAATTTTTCAATATTGGAAAATCAGTATTTTTTAAATTTGAAATATCTGTATTCCAAGTAATACCAAATTTATTATATAATTTTTCTAAATGCTCAATAAGTAAAGTCATTTGATTATGAGTTATTTCAGGAAAAAGTAATTTAAAAAATGGTCTGATATTTTGAATATGTAATGCCATAGCTCCCAGTCCGTTTCCCTCATCTGTATAACCTTTTATATCCTCATCTTCATCATCTAGTGGAACAGGTTTTATTTGCAAAGGGTTTATCATCTGCCCATTTTTGCCTATTGTATTTATCCAGTCCCCTCCTAAATTTTGACACATTGTTTTGTAGTCGGCTAAGTCGGAGGGATTACTCCCTCTTTCTCGCCTAAGAACCGTACGTGAGAGTTTCCCCTCATACGGCTCAAGCATTTTATCACTCTTTATTTATAAGAGTGGCTTGCAAAATAAATTTTATTGCAATGGCTATGTACATACGCCATATTATTAACACATTCTTCTCCTCCTTGTGATTTAGGGATTTTAAAGAATATTTCTCTATCATCTCTTATATCCAAAGGCATTCCACAATGAAAACACTTTCCTTTTTGATTTTTCCAAATCACTTTAAATCTTCCAGATAATCTTCTCATGCCTTGCTCAAATTTCCTAGTTTCAAAATATTCAATATCAAAGTATGGATTAGCATTCATTCTTACTTTTCTATGTCTTACTATTGGTATATGGTCCACTCTCAAAAGTGCTGTTTCTTCAGTTGCGAACACCCAATTTGATGTTCCTACTGTTCTCCAATATTTTGGTATAATCCATTTATGAGCTTTCTTTGGATGTCTCCTTTTTGCCCATCTATATAATAGATTAAATAAAACATAGTCAATATGTGCAAATGTCTCACTCGAAACTACTGATTGATGATAGTTTGTCCAACCTCTTATTTGAGAATTTAATTTTTCTATCAATACTTCTTGCTGCCAAGTTTTTCCTACTCCTAATATTGTATTGGATAATTCAGACACAAAAGATTTAATTGATTTCTTTGATGGCTTTACTATAAGTTTTTCATCAAATTTTCTAAATGTCCAACCTAGAAAGTCAAAGCCATCATCTATGTGAGTGATACAAGTCTTTTCTTCTGATAATTCCAATCCTCTAGTCTTTAGAAATTCTCTTATAATTTCTTTAACTTTCATTGCTATTTCTTCATTATCAGCTGTTACAATAAAGTCATCTGCATATCTTACAAAATTAACTTTATTTATGTTACTAATTCTTATATCTATATTTCCCTTTGAATTTGTATGGAAATATTTATCAATTTCTCCTTGTATTCCATCTAAAGTCATATTGGCAAGTATGGGCGATATTATTCCACCTTGAGGAGTTCCATTGTCTGTTGGGAATAATTTATCTTCAAATATAAATCCTGCTTTTAGAAATTCTTTAAGAATACTTTTATCCATTAGGATATTGTCCATTAGCCATTGATGACTAATATTGTCAAAGCACCCTTTTATATCTCCCTCCAAAATCCACTTTGGACTATATTTCCTTGATAACGCTGTAAATATGTATTCACACGCATCTTGAGCACATCTACCTTTTCTAAATCCAAAAGATTTTGTATCTGCTGTTACTTCTGCAATAGGGTCTAATGCTAATGCATATAATGCTTGCATTGCCCTATCATACATTGTTGGAATTCCTAAAGGTCTTTTGACTTTCTTTCCTTTCTTTTCAATAAATACTCTTCTTAATGGTTTTGCTTTGTAATGTTTGTCCGTTAAATTTAATATTGCTTTCATTTTCATTGCTGGTGTTAACCATAATTCTTTATCAACTCCTGCTGTGTTCTTTCCTTTGTTTGTTGTAACCTTTCTTACTGCTAATGCTTTCGCATTAAATGAATGTGTTAATAAATATTGTAGTCTTTTTACATCATTGTACTTTTTATTTTGCATAGCTTTAGCAATCCTGACTTGTAGCTTATTAACTTCTTTTTCAACATTTTTCCAATCAATGGTATTCCACTGATTAGTTAGTTGTTCGTTTGTTAATCTCTCAAGAGTTTTACCTCTTGTCATTGAATAATTAACATTCATAAGTTTACCTTCCTTTCCTGCTATAAAATACCATAAGGTAAGTCTGCACTCTTTCGAGTTAGAGCAAATTTTGAACTCCTATACATTCCATTACAAAATGTCCTTCGCTTTTTACCTCGTTCCTCTACCCTCTACATCATTTATTCCTTTTGCAAGTTCAATACCTATTTCTAGGAATGTATAGGGCTTACCAAGTTCCACATAATAAATAATATGAATACCTTAGGAGTTGTCTTTGAGCCGAGAGTTGTTTGTCCATTTGTATGTAATCACCGAGAAAATTGACCATACCTAACTCTAGTACCATTTTGGTTAAAGTGTTTCAGCCTTATTTCACTTTTTCCCTGTAACGACTCTTATAACAATTCACTTACGTTCTCCATAGTATTCTTATCCTAGCAATACATCTGATTTAGGCTATCTGACTTTTTGCATTGTCCCACAAGCTTTCCACCTCGACATTACTATCAACGCAGATTGTGGTAGGATTACCCCAAATGGAATGGGTAGCTATTCCTAGCAATTTATTATACGACTTCTTGTCGCACCTCACGTTCTGGATCTATACAGATAATACGAGTACCTTTCATATATTCTCCAAGTAGTAAATGCTTACAAGCAGTTGATTTTCCTACACCACTTGTTCCCATTATTACAAAGTTTGAATTAACTCTGTCTAGTCCTCTTTTCCACATATCAAGAACAACAATTCCTCCATTTGTATCTTTGCCAAGTATAAAACCTTTTCCGTCATTTAAGCCACCACCACCAAAAGGAAATCCTCCAATAAAATCAGACATTAAAATATTTCTTCTTGCTATTTTCTTAATAGTATTATTTATTGTTGAAAATGGAGCTATTGTTTGAAAAGACTGTCTTAATAAATTTGCCAAACTTCTCATTTTTAGTTGCATACCACATATAATACTTTCAACTCTTTTACACCTTTTGTTTAATGTTTCTTCATCTTCAGCAACTACCATTATCATTAAAGTCATATACCCAACAGTTTCTCCTTTTACTTCTACTTTATCAAGTATTTCTTGTCCATCATCAATTTCTCTTAATGCTCTTTTTCGTACTAATGTGTCTTTTGCAGTATCATATATCATCTCACTTTGTCTAATTCCTTTACTCATATTTTCTATAAGTAAAGTATTGTCACTTGGCTCAAAAAGTTGCATTGAAATAGTGTTAGGTATATTTGCTATTTTAGAAAGCCACCCAACTTTTACATTTTTAGGGTATTTAATAATGGTATAAATTTTTGCATAATTATCTCCAATTCTCATTTTATTTTGTTTATACTCAATTCCTGTGATAGGAGTAATTATATTTAGTAATGATTGATTAGTTTGTATTGCTTTCATTTCAATTTTTTTCATAAGAATTTATCCACCTTTCCTGAGGCGAAATTCTTTAAAAATGAATAGGGGAAATTCCCCCTAAAGATTTTAAGGAATTTCCCTCTATTATTTATTTAATTATTTTGCCATCTTATCATAGGCATATAATCTTCATAATCAGAATCTTCTTTAAATGCAAAATTCATATTAGTAAAACCACTACATAATTGAATTATATATTGTTCTTCTAATATCTCAGCTTTAATACTACAATTAGCAAATTTATTAACAATTTCTCTTGCTCTTTTTATCAAGTCTTTCTCAGCATAATCGTTCATATCTTGCCATATTATCAAGAAATTTTGTCTTTCAACTGCCTCTCCTGTAAAGGTTAGTCTAATTGTTTCATTTATATGCTTTTTCAATAAGTCTTTTTGAATTTGATTTACACTATTATTTATTGTATCTTGCAAATCTTCAATAAGTTCTCCTACTTCAGCAGGTCTAGCAATAGAAAAGAATTTCATTTCTTTTGTTTCACTAGATAATTCAGCAGATAATTGTTTTATAATTTGCTCTTGCTCTTTTAACGATAATAAATATAAATTCAAAGGTTGTATTTTTATATAACACATTACTTTATTATCATTTGTATATAAAAAATTATTTCTTATATCTTTTATATTTATTTCTTCATTACAAGTCTTTGTTTCAGTTTTTTTGAATATAGAAAATAACTGTTTTAAAAAATTCAATGCAAATCCCTCCTTTTGTCATAATACTTATATTCATATTTCTTTTGTGTTTTCATATTAATAATCATGTATTTTATTTGTTCTACTACACAAAAATTGTTATCATCTTTTACAAGTGAAACAACAGTAGCAGAAATAATAATTAGCAATACAATTATTGCTACTAATGTACTTTTAAATTTATATAACAGAAATATTATAGGCAAAGAAAAAGCCACTACAATTATTGTAGTAACTAATTCACTAACTCCAAAACCTTTAAAAAATTCTAGCCTAGTTCTTATATTTGCAGGTATATATAAATTATTGTTTTTATCTTCCAATTTCATTCCCCCTAACCATAATAACCTCTAATCATATCTTTTATGCTTAAAATCAACTCTGCAATAATACCAAACACAATAATATTAACAATTCTTTTTTTATATACAGGAATTTCATCTTCACTATACATCATTTTTATTAGACAATATAACACTCTCATAATTAACCCTGATGGAATAATAATTGTTTGCAATACATTTATAATATTATTTAAAGTATCCATTATTTAGCCCTTGAAACAATATTAGAAATTTGTTTTGAAAGTTCTATTGTTTTACTTGTTGTATGTATTGCATTACTTATTCCTCCACCATTACTTGCAACTAACATAAATTCTTGTAAGAACTTAGGTGTTCTCATTGCTACAAAAAGCATTGCAGTTGCATCAATATATTGATTACTAATAATTAACAATATTGCCAGTTTAATCAGCATTATTTGTATAATTACTGTCAATATACTTTGAAAGAACTTTTTGACATAAGGTGCAAATACACCTTTATCAGAGTCAACAAGTCCTATACAAGCTAGTGGAAAACCAAGTTTTAAAATAAATAATTCTATTCCTTGCATTAGCAATTTTATATATAGTATAAAGAGCATTATGAGTATAATAATTGCAAATATTGAGCTAAAAATCCCAATTCCTGCACCATTTACCAAACCTTGTATGATTTCTTGTTGTGCCGATATATTTAGTGCATTTAGTAAATCATTAGCAAATTCTTTTGAAACTGTTATTAGCCAATCATAAAGAATTGGAAAAGATATTGCTAATATTAAAGCTCTTGCAAAATAAGTTACAAATGTTAAAGAGGGTGTATCTATATCTCCCTCAACCCATAATATATATGTATCAAAACCCTTTTTTAGGAATTTCAATATAATTAGTGTTATAGCAAATGATAATATTATTGTTTTTAAATTTGTGAAGTCTATCCATTGTGTGCCAAATAATGTAGTCAAATATTGTTCAGTATTAAAACAGGTATCTATTAAGTTATTAAATACAGTATTTATTATACTGTCAGCTCCACCTATTATGGTTGTAATGAGGTTTGTTAATAACTGTTCCATAACAGTACCTCCTATTATTTATAATAGCTCATTAGCACATTTATTAAGCCAGACATAACAACTACACCTATACAACATATAATTGCTACTTTTATTCTTGTGTCCCATCTTTTTGCATCCAACTCATCTGAGGCAGATTTTCTTAATAAATAATAGCCTACAAGTAATATTGTTATTGTTGGAGCTATTATCAATAACCAATTTGTTAAATCACTTATTAGATTTTGTGTCCCTGTAACCAATGTTGTATCTGTTATAGCCCCAAAACATACATTGTTATATAACATACAACTTGAAAAAATAAGGTTCATTCTTGTTAATATTTTTGTCATTTTTCTTAATATCTTATACATAAGTTCCTCCTTTTAATTTATTTCCATATTTTGCTCTGCTTTTAGCTCAGTAGCACATCTTACATAATCATTTATTTTACTTAGTCCCTCAATTTGTAATACAGACTTATATTCTTGTAATTTATCATTACTCAATTCATTTATTTGTCTAGTCAATACATTAAGTTTATGAATTGTATTAGTATCAGCACTAAGACTTTTATTTTCAAACATTTTTTGTATTTCCATATCATTACTTTTAATTTTAGTTATTTTTAAATTGTTAGAATTAAACTCATTTACTAATTTACTAAAATTAAGCCTTGATATAGGTAGTTCTATCCATTTGTTAATGCCTTTGTTATTAATATCTACAATACAAGCCTCAACTTTAATCTGTTCTCTTTTTTCTTCTTGTTGCTCTACAATATCAGTTGTTGTTTGTTGTTCTGTTTCTTGATATTCATTATTATATATTTCAACAAGTCTTGAAAGCTCATTATCAAAAATATCTTTAAATATGTCTTTATCTATATAAAAACTCATACCCTCTTTTCCAAAGCCAAGTATATCTAAAATGTCTTTTATGTCATTAGTGTAACCTACAATTTTGTATTTTCCATTTTCAGATACTAAGTCAAAATCTTTATTTAAAATCTTTTGCCTAATAGTATTTATTGCATTTTTTTGTTGTTCAGCTATATTGCTTTCAATTTTCATTTTACATTGCATATCTATATTGTTTATGTATGAATCTTTTGAAATGGATACTGCTGTTTTTTCTTCATTCCAAGTTGCACCAATATTTTTAAGTTCTTCTCTTGCTTTCCAAACATCATCTCCATAAACAAGATAATTCATATTATCCCTAGTAGGTTGCATTGTAATTTTGCCTTTTAAAATTCCTTTTTTCAGTTTGTCATTTGTGTTTATAAAGCTTTTATTTTTATCTTCTTGATGTTCTTCAGATGTAAAATAATTTCTTAATTGCATTATTCGTATAATCTCAGACATACCATCTACAAAATTTCTTACTCCCATAATTTTTCACTCCTTTTTAAAATCTATACTCGTTCCATATTCCCCAAAGTTTCATTTTTGCTACTTGGAACACTTTTCTTGCTTGTTCTCTTTTTAGTCTAACTTCTGTATTGTAATCTACATCTCCAAGTCCAAGTAATTCATTATAATTCCATTTTGAAAGGTCTGGTATTTTCACTATTGCAGGATAATTACCACTATTTATTACTAATACATAAGGTCTTTCAATTCTCAAAATTTCATCTTCTGTTAAGAGTGGTCTACTAATTAAATTCATTGATTGACTATTGCTACCATTTTGATTTTTAGTATATGAACTACTTTTACTATAACTAGATGTTGTATAATTTCCGTAATTTCTTCATTATTTTGGTAGCAGTTTCATTATTTGCAGTTTTTAAATATATCCATGTTTGACAATTGTCTAATATATTTTCAGAATTATCTTTCCCATATTTACTGTCCAATTGACTAAAACTTTGTAAAAATATATTAAATCTAATTTTTCTACCACCACCGAACTGTTAGCATATTACAAAAGCCGAGGAATACTTGTAAAATTGCCGAAATTCATCTAATACAAAATTTACTCTATTTTTTAATTTTCCACCTCTTGAGTCTGCATTTTCTACTAATGCTACATATTGTTGATTAACAAATAAACTTGCTAATGGATAATAAGCTAATCTTTCATCAGGAAGAATAATATAAATTGCACGAGCTTTATTACCTGTATCACTTAAATTAAAATGGCTTTCACAAGTCATTGAATATATTGAATCACTTGTAAATAATTTTAATGTAGCAAGTGCAGATGTAAAAAAAGAGCCACGAGTTTTATCAGGAGCAATTCTTGCAATATTAAATATTCTACTTGCAGGGTTATCAGGGGATAAGTTATTGATATAGTCATTTAGTGGTATTTCTCCGTCTTCATCTCTACACATTTCACTAATAAACATATAAACATTAGTTAAATTCTGATACTCTGGTTGCTCTTTATTTTCATAAACTACTGCCATTATGCTACCGAGCAATTATACTCATTTCTCCATCTTTCCATATTTTTTCCATCTTGCTTTCTTCGTTTCCTACAATACTTGCAGTTATATCCCAAGCATATTCTTCAGCTTTTCTATAATCTTCATTATTTACTGCATCTATAATAGGAGATAAAAAGTTGTATTTATTTGATTTTGTTGGTGTTTTAAAATCTATAACAATAGTTTCATATCCTAAACTTTCCAAAAATCCTGCTGTATAGTGATAAATTTCAGCCTTAGGGTCACTTATTATTATAGACTCTCCTGCTAGTCCTAAAGTAGCAATAGTTTCAATCACAATAGTTCTTGTTTTACCACTTCTAGTTGCACCAACAGTTAAACTATGTGTATTATTATTAACACAGTAAATTTCTTCTTTTCTATTTTTTAATTTGTTATATCCAACTACTAACCCAGCAGAAGAAAAATTTTGCTCATTTATTTTTTTATCTGGCATATATGTATTCTTTTTAAATACTTTGTCAAATTCTCTCATTGTTAGCCATCTTGCAGTACCGATGTTGTCCTTGTCCAACAACAAAAGGAGTTTTTATTGTATCTGTAATTTGATTTAAACCACTTGCATATATATTATCTTTTTGTATAAATGTAATTAAGTAGAAAAACAGTGTAAATAAAAACTGTAATAAAACATATATTTTAAAATGATTTCCATTTTGAAATACACTATTCATTACAGATTTGAATGTTATATCTGATAAATTTGTAAATTCTTGTGTCAAGGATAGATGAACTATTGTAGAAATATACAAACATATAGGTATAGTAATTAAATTTAATATTATAAATATAATTATTTTTTTCTTTTTCATAGCTCAAGCTCACTTTCTTTAATTTCTTTAGAATTAGAAATTGAAAATTCTTCAATAAATTCTGACATCTGTTCTTTAGTTAATGAGGCAAAGTCGCCATTTTCTATATCATTTCTTAAAATAACAATATTGCCACTCAATAAATAATTTCCTATTTGAATAGGATTTTTAGAATGTAATTTATAATTATAAGCTATAAAACTATCTTTGTCATATTCTATTAAGTCAAATTCTCCTCCTACAATTTTTCTTATTCTTGCTAATTCATTTCTTATTTTTTTTATTTTTGGATTTTTATTAGGTGTTTTTATAAGGACATTAATATATAAGTCTGGTGTCATTACTTGCTCCAGTCAATGCTACTTGCATTAGCTTTATTTCTTGCAAAATCTTTTTTTGCTTGTTTTGACATCTCGCCCTTATATTCAGTAAATAAACTATATTTTGATTGATTACTTTCAGTTAAAATACTAAGAGTTCTAAATAATTCTTGCATTAAATTAGTAACAAATCTCTTTTCTTGTAATTCTTCAGTATTTATCATTTTTATAGCATTTAAAAACTGATTACCTAATATTTTCTCCAATTCTTTCTTAGCTTTCTTCTCATAGTATTTTTTACTATTATCCCCATACATTGCACCAATTTTTCCAGAATTTTCAATGTATTTATCATATTCATTTTTAAAATCCACATTATTATCAATATATATTTTTATAAATTCATTTATTTTTTTCTTTATTTCCTTTGACATATACGAATATTTTAAACTACCTGTTTTAGGAATTATATTCTTTAATTCTTTAAATCTTTTTACCAAGTCTTTAATTACACTTTCAGAAAAATTTATATATGCTAATTTACCAATACAATTATTTTTATCAAAAGCCTTAATTTCCATAGCAATAGCATTATTTCTAAGTGTATTTTTAGCTTTATTTATAAGAGAATAGTATTGTTGTAATTCCTCATCAAAAATATCTTTTGTTAATAATTCTCTTATTCTATTTTGCTTTGTTACAGATATAAAATAATCATTTATTTTTTGATTCTTATCCCATAACATATAATGCAAATGAGGATTGCCTTTTTTTAAATGCACAACTCCAACCCATTCAACATTTAATGGTGGTATTCCTAATATTCTTCCTATTTCATAAGCCTTTCTTTGCAACAATTCTTCCCAAGCCTCTTGTTTGTCATATCCGAGAGTTAATGCGTCATCTTCCTTTAAAGATATAATACCTCTATAAATATTTGTTTTTCTATATGACTTATCCCCAATATATGCTCTAATAGTGGATAATGGGGCAGATTTTACATCTAAACCTGCAATACTTCCAAATGTTGTTATACCTTTTTCATTTACAATAGCCATATTTCTTCTTGCTATATAATTAAGATGATTTTTATTTCCAGATGGAGTATCTTGCCTAGATGGATTATAACATCTAACTTTAGATATTACTTTACTCATAATGAACACCACCTTTACCAAGATAATTTGTTGCATAATGATATGCAGTATCTTTAATTTCGTTTACATCAATTTTCTTAATCGCAGATAATATTTCAGCAGTATTATGATTAGCACTTTCAGAAGATATAATTGCCTTAACTACTAGCTTTAGTATTCTGTTAAAGTAATTGTCCACACTTGTTTTTACACCTTTATCAATATAATCAAATATTGTATCTGCATATTTTGAAACATTTTCTACTCCAATATGTAAATTCAATATCTGTCTTACTTCATCACTTATTGATGTTCCTTTTTGCTCAGATAAACTTCTTAAAAAATCTCTTTGGTCTTTTGTTATCCAAGCATTTAATTTGAAAATTTCTTCTTTTTTTATGTCTTGATTTTCTTCCAAACCTTAACACCTCCAAACTTTAAATTTTAAAAAACTACTTTGAATTTACTTAAAATTTCTACTTTGAACCTACCCTAGTAACCTCGTAGAGCAGGAATAGGTGTGTCCACCACACCCTCAAACTGCTTGAAAGCAACACTTTCAACGGTGTCCAATGCCATTATTTTGTGTCCAATTATGGATATATGTTTTTTTTAGAAATTATTAAAGTAATCTTCTAGTAGTTTATCTATCAATGAGTCAAACTCATCATCATTCGAGAATTTATCTTTGTATTTACTATATGTATTTTTCTTTATTTTCCCTGTAAATTTAGGCTCAACTTTTTTCTTCTTTTTGCCATTTATAATATTATCTATTTCATCTTCTGTTATTTCTCCTTTTGAAGCTCTTAATTTTTCTGCTTGAAAAACTGTTAATTTTAAAGAGTTATTTTCTATAAAATTATAAATCACATATTGTTCTTCTGTGGAAATATAAGATATTTCCACTCCTGCAAGTATTGATAATTCTTTTTTGTTTACCTTTATTTGCAATTCATTTATTAGTTCTGTTAATCGTATTAGCCTTTGTATTGTAGTTCTACCATCTGGACTATTATTAGATAATTCATCAATACTGTCTAACTGTTCACTATGAACAGTTGCCTCCAACTCATTGCTATCACTATTATTGCTTGATTTTCCATTTTTTATTTTCTTTAACAATTCTAATTGTTTTTTGTATGCAAAACCTTTTTCACATGGTGGAATATCTTTTCTTTGTTTTAGTGTCATTTCTAAAAGCATATAATTAGCTTTATTAGTATCTTCACAATTTTTTACAATAGCAGTAACTGTATTTATATTTAATTCTCTAGCACATTTTACTCTGTGATGACCATTGATTATTTCATACATATTATCTTCTATTTCACGAACTATAATAGGCTCATAAATTCCATTCTTTTGTATGCTTTCTTTTAACTCTTGATAATCTTCATCAGAGTATGAAAAAGGTTGACCCTCCCTAAAGTCAACCAACTTATTTGTTTCTATATTTATAATTCTGTTTTCACTTGATCCATTTTCAATGGGAAGTGAAAACTCTTGCTCTGGAGTGTCATTATTGTTTTCTCCAAAAAGCATATTTGATGTAAATTCAGACATCTCTTATACCTCCATTTCTATATCTTTTTTAGGTGTTCTACAAATGAACATAACTTTTTTTGTATATTCATCATCAAAACCTATCATTATATTTGACATTATATTTTTTGCATTTGTATTTTCTCTAACTGTATATTGTAATTCATCTAAATCAAACTTAGCAAATTTATATGGAATACCCTTTTGATATAAAAAAAGGATAGCTTTGTTAAAAGCAATATCCATATTTGAATTTTGTTTAATTTTTTCAATTCCAACATATACTAAACCATTTTGCTTATAAAATACCTCTGCATTTTTTTCATAAAATACATTAAAGTCAACAACCTCAGATTCATTAGCTACAATGCAATTATATTGCAAATAATCATTTATTGTTTGCATTAGCTTTTTATATCCCTCATTTGTTGTAAGTAATCGTAATGAATATCCATCTTGTATCATTTTTATCATACCTCCTTATATTTCTTCTAGCTCATATTCCATATTTCTATTACTTGCTTCTGTTTCATTTTCATCTATTGCTATTACACTTTCGTTAAAATTATCCTTATTTAGAACACTATCAATTTCCCTTTGCCTATTTAATAAGTCAATTAATTTTTCTTCATGTTCAAAAGGTTTTTCCAATTCTATTTTACATTGTTCTAATTGTCTTTTTTTATCAGCTAGATTATTTTTATATTCTTCTAGTTCAATTGCCAAGTGATTGATTTTTTCATTTATCTTTTTTATATTCAAAGATGGAATTAAAGATAAATCAAATTTTTCTTCTGCATCTCCACTAATTATTACTTGTTTAACAGAATTATTTTGTGCATCTAATAAATTGTCTGTTGCTCCTGAGTTAATAAGTGATATTGAAAAGCCTCTATATTTACCTAAAGGATATTTTTTATTAAGCTCCATATATTTGTCTGCACTCTCCATTATCTCTGCTCCTGCCTCTTTATATGTGTTAAATGTTTTATTGTTTAATGTAATTGTAAATTGTTCTTCTGTTGGCTCAGGTTCTGTTCTTTCAACATCTTGTGATAATAATTCTATTTTTTTATTGTAAAGGCTTATTTCGTCAGGAATATATTTATTGATATTATCTTGTAACCTATATATACCTGCATTGTATTCTTTTTTCAAATCTTTATATTTATTGACTTCCATATCAATTTTGAATTTTTCAAGTATCATAGGATTTCCACTTGCTATAGCTTTTATTTGTGCATAGTTTAGAGCTGTATCATCAACATCTTCCATATCTCTGCTAGTAACTTTACCTCTCATTATTTGTGAAATAAATTTATGTTTTGTTTCTATTGTTTGCCAACTGTATCCATCAAAAGACCCTGCCGTTACATACCTATAAATTTGTACCTCAGGGTTTTCATTTCCTTGCCTTAAAATTCTTCCGTTCTCTCTGCTCAACATCTGATGGTCGCCAAGGCACATCTAAATGGTGTAATGCAATTAGTTTTTTCTGCACATTAGTACCTGCTCCCATTTTTGCAGTAGACCCCATTAAAATTCTAACATTACCACTACGAACATCACTAAATAAATTTTCCTTTTTTGTATCAGTATCTGCATCGTGAATAAATGCTATCTCATTTATTGGCACTCCCTTTTCAATAAGTTTATTTTTGATTTCATTGTATACATCAAACTTATCTGTATTTGTTGGTGTAGATAAATCACAAAAAACTAATTGAGCAGATTTTTGTTCTTTAGTATCATTCCATATCTTATAAATATTTTCAACTGCTAAATTAATTTTTGAGTTAGGTATATCTCCATAATTCTCATCTATCAGCCTTAGGTCAAGTGCTGCTTTTCTTCCGTCATTGGTTATTTTTAGCATATTATCGACTTTTGGGTTTACTTGCCCCTGTTTAATTTTTTCAGACCTTTCAACTAGACTTTCAACATATTCTTTTAATTCACTACTAGCCTCAGATTTTATTATTATAGGCTCATTATTTTTTAATTTTGGAGTAGGCAAGTTTAGCATTTCAGCAGTTTGAATATCAGCAACTTGTCTAAATAGTGCCATAAGTTCAGGAACATTATAGAACTTATTAAATCTTTGTTTAACTCTATAACCAGACCCATCTGGTGCTAATTCAAAATTTGATGTTACCTCTCCAAAGGTACTTGCCCAGTCATCAAAATTTTCTAGTCCATATTTTTTTAATACCTCAGGTTGTAAATATCTTTGCATTGTGTACATTTCAGCCATGGTATTACTTATTGGAGTTCCTGTTGCAAACACAATACCTTTACCATTATGATTTTTCTCCATTATATATTTTATTTTCATATATAAATCACTAGCTTTTTGTGATTTTGTTGTTTGGATACCTGCAATGTTAGTCATTTTAGTATATAAATATAGATTTTTGTAATTATGTGCCTCATCAATAAATAGATAATCTATCCCTAAATTTTCAAAGTTAATGACCTTATCTCTAGGCTTTGATTTTAGCAGTTCTTTTAACTGTTTATTAAGATTTTTCTTTAATGTTTCTAATTGTTTTACAGTTCTATTATTCTTTTCTTTTCTTCCAGATTCTATTGCTCTAGTTATAGTATATATTTGCTCCCTTATATGTTTTTCTTCTGTTTCCTTTGTAACAGGTATTTTTTCTAAAGAGCTTTGAGAAATTATAACCGCATCATAATCTCCTGTTGCTATTTTAGATATTAGCCTTTTTCTTCTTAATGGCTCAAAGTCTTTCTTTGTTGCTACAAGTAGTTTTGCATTTGGATATAAGTTATAAAAATCAGTTCCCCATTGTTCAACTAAATGGTTTGGAACTGCTATTAAAGGTTTATTTGCCAAACCCAATCTTCTAAGTTCCATACAACTTGTTGCTATTTCAAATGTTTTCCCTGCACCAACACAATGACCATATAAAGCATTCCCTCCATATAAAGTACGAGCTACGGCATTTTTTTGATGCTCTTTCAATTTTATCTCTGGCGACATACCGAGGAAATGTTAAAAAGCTACCATCATATTTTCTGTCTACTATACAATTAAAAGTTTCATTGTATTTCTTAACTAAAATATTTCTTCTCTCAGGGTCTAAAAAAATCCAATTTTTAAATTCTTCTTTTAACTTTTCTTGTTTTTGTCTTGCAAGTACAGTTTGTTCTTGATTAACAACACTTACATCTTCGCCTTTTTCTTTATCATATTTTGTATCATAAATAGTTACATATTTTAAATTCAAACTAGATTCTAAAATATCATAACCATTCATTCTTTTTGTTCCAAATATCTCACTTGTTTCTACATTTGAGATATAAGGCTTATTTTCAATATACCACCTAGATAATTCTCTTGAATAATTTATCCTAAGATTTCCATTGCTAAATCTTGAGTCATCATGATATTTAAAAGTATCTTTTATAAAGTCTTTTATTATTTCAGGTGGTATCCAAGTTGCTCCCAACCTGACCTCAATATCTTCAGCAGATAATTCAGCAGGTTGGTTTTCTTTTAAGTATTGAACATTTATAAGATATTGCTCATCATTTTCACTATATGCTTTTGCTATTTTTAGTTTTTCTCTAACATTTCCACTAAGATATTCATCAGCTGTTTCCCAACCTGCATATCTATCATTCTTATTTAATTCATTTATTTTTATAGGATTTCTAAAAATAGTGCCTTTTAATTCAGATATTAAAGTATCATAATCCTTATCGCATAAATTCATCATATACTCAATATCAATTTTACCCTTTTGACTTAATGACACCATTAAAGCCTCTTTCGATGTTTCAACTTCTGTTATCTCTTTATATGGTGATATTGTTCTTGTAAAAAATATACCACTCTTTTTTATTTCTTTTGTTTCTTCATCAATATCTTCAAGAGCAGTAAGTAGTGGATAATCAATGTCATCTTCAAATGCCAGTTTATTCCCTCTACTTGTAAGGTATCCATATTTTGCAACATAATTATCATATAACTTATTCAATTTTGCTTGAAATACAATCATTTCACTATCATTGTTATTCAATAATTGCACATCAATAAGTTGTTTTAATGTATCTCTTATTTGTATCATACCTTTTATTCTTTCAGCAGTTACACCCTCTTGTTTTTGCTCTACCATTACATCATCTACTCTTTGATAAATTTTATTATTGATAACTGTAAAAGTATAATTTTTGACATCATAATCAGCAGGAATTGTATTTATTGTATTCTTATTTAATTCAATTGGCTTTTCTAATTCTTTATAAATATTTGCAGGGCAAACTGTTTTAATTGCTCTATTTAAGTCATCTTTCAAATTAGAATATATTTTTTCTTTTACTTCTAATTCTTTCCCATATTGATTAGTTGTTATATTTAATTTGCCTAATACTAATTGAGGATACTTCATAAAATATTTATTTATATCTAATTCTTTTTCATCTTCATACTTTTCTGTATCTATCCAATCATCTAGTATAAATTGCGTACCATCTTTTTTCCTTAAAAATATAATATCTGTTGTAACCTCAGTATGTCCTGTCTTTTTAAAAGCAGATGTAGGCAATCGAATTGCACCAATAAAATCAGCCTTTTCACTTAAAACCTTTCTAACTGTACTATCTTTTTTATCCATAGTTCCTTTACTTGTAATAAAAGCAACTATTCCACCCTCACGAACTTTGTCCAATGCTCTTGAAAAGAAATAATCATGTATTAAAAAGTTTTGCTTATTATTAACAGGGTCATATACACTATAATTGCCAAAAGGAACATTACTAATTGCAATATCATAATAGTTATCAGGTATGTTAGCATCTTCAAAGCCTTTTATATGTATATCTGCTTTCTGATATAATTGTTTCAAAATTTTTCCTGATATTTTATCTAATTCAACACCTGTTAAATTAGATTCTCTCATTTCTTCTGGTAGCAAACCGAAAAAATTACCTATACCTGCACTTGGCTCTAAAATGTTTCCTTTTTTAAATCCCATTATATTTAGCCCATCATAAATAGCTTTTATTATAGTTGGCTCAGTATAAAAAGCATTTAAAACAGACCCTTTTGCCTGTTCGTATTCTTCATCTGTTAATAATTCTTGTAACTCTTTATATTCTTCTTTCCACTCTATTGAGTTTTTATCAAAAACTTTTGAATTTCCACCCCAGCCACTATAACCTGCTAATATTTTTTGCTCCTCTTGGGTTGCTAGTCTATTTGTACTTTCTAGCTCTTTTAGTAATTTTATAGCTTGAATATTTTTATCATACTTTTCCTTTAAACTTCCTTTGCCTAGTTCAGTTTCATCAGTTATAACAAAATTATTTTTTATAACTTCCGAAGTCTGTGCTTTTATACTTTCGTCAGATCCATTTTCAATGGTACTTGACGAAAGTATCCCACTAGGTTCAGCAGTAAACTGGCAATCCATATTATACTCAACATCTTCTGTATAAGGCTCATAAGATAATTCAAACTCAGATACTGGCATAACTCTATACAAAGGATAAATATTTGCAATTTTTAGGTCAAATAGTTCTATTTCATCTTTTTCTATGTTGATTTTTGTAATTTTATATTCTCTATTTTCTATAACTACAATATCATTTATTTTATATGGTTTAGAGCTTTCTTCTTTATTTTCTTGCTTAATTTCTGGCAAAGAAAAAAGAGAAAGATTTTCTCCTTCTCTTGGAATGTTTATAGAGGTTGGTATATCATCTCTTGTAGCATTTCTTCCACTTGCATTTGAATTTGCCTCTCGTATTGTACTTTCTTCAGATAATCCTGTTCGTTCTGTAATGGGTTCTGTTGTTTCAATTGTTCTGTTATTTTCTCTTTGTATTCCATTATTTCCTGTTGTTTCTCCAATATTTTCTCCTCTATTGTTCCATTCATTATCAATTCTTCGTACCTCACTGGATATTCCTCTTGTAGATATTTCTTGATTTTTATTCCATATTTGTTCAACATTTTTAATCTCTCCTTTTCTAATTAAATTTTCTTGTTTCTTAACTTGATATTCTATTTGCCTTAATAAAGTAGAACTCTCTGCTATTGCCATTATTCCTAATTTAGGCAACATAGACTTATCTTCAATATTCATAAGAGTTTCAAACAATTTGTAGTTATCTGGAATTTTAACTTCACACCTTTGGCATATTAAATACAAAACAGTATCATTTAATGCAGTTCTAAATGCAGGGGTCATTTTTTCTTTATCTTCATCAGTAAATTGTTTCATATAATTTTCATTATCATATATTTCTTGTTTTACATGGTTTATTATCATTTCAGAAAATGTTTCTCTTGAACTTGCCTTTGTAATATCTTGAATAATACTCATAATCTGCTTAGGGTGTCTAGCTTTCCACTTTTTAGGAACAGTAGTGTATGTTCCTGTTGTATCTTTTAAATCAAATACATATTTTAAAGAAATATCGCCCTCAGTATCATCAATTATTTTCATACTTGTAGAGCCTTTTTTTACCCATCTTCCGATACTGTTCCATTGTTCTAATGTCGCACAAGCAGTTGCATTAGGATTTTGTGCATATATTAGTAAACTTTCAGCAAACTTATATTTATATAAATTTGAGGCAAACTTTAAATAATCTTTCCATTCATCAGTGCTACTAAAAACTTTAGCAAGATAATCTGTATAATAGCCAGTTGCAAGTTTTATATTTTCTTTTTTACTCATTTTTCCCCCTTTCTCAAGTTTTGTATCCTTAACTTGATTATAATTATACTACCTTTATTTATAAATTGCGACCCACTCAATTTAGCTCCTCGTCTAGGTTTACACTGATATAGTGAATTAACTCTATAAAATAATTCTTATTTTTATCTATTGTTCCAATTTTAGATGAGATGTCCTCAATATATTCCTCTGTTGAAACTCCTATTGTTTCTTCTAAAGTATTTGGGTCAATCATATTTAGTTCCTCATCACTATAATCAAATAGATTATTTATTTCATTACAATCCACTTGAAAAAGCATATATAGCAATGTATTTATTCCAGATATTTTATCTCCTATTATTTTATTCATTTCAAATATTGTAACATCTATTAACTTTTGCAAAGTTGTATATTTTGAATTTTCATAATTAGCACAATATTTGTCTAATACGTTTTCATTATATTCTATAATTCTATTTGTTCTTATTCCTGCTATTTCAAGACAATCTTCTATTTTAACTAAATCCAGCATTTCAACAATTAAAATGTTCATACTATTTGTTAAATCATCTACTATAGTTGACTTTCCAAACTCATATTTTTCTCCAATAATTTCTTCTAATAAAGCTAATAATTCTTGCTTTGTAAATCTTTTTTGCATTTTTAAATCCTCCTTAAAATAAAAAATAACAAATAACATTTACTTGTCTTATAAATTTGCATAAAAATCATCAAAAAAGCCCTCAGGATATTCTCTTTGTTCAAAACTAGGCTTTCTCTTATTTATATTATTTTTGTTTGGGCTATTATTTCTTGTTTCAATTTCATTTACTCTGTCAATAACCCATCTTTGTATAGTGTCATAATCACTAGCATATTCAACACCTTTTGATTTTTTATACAAGTCTAATTCAGTTATACATTTATCAGTTTTTGTTTGTCCATATTTTTGAATTAAATTATTATATTCATCTTCAAACATATAAACTTTATCTGCATATTTCTTTTTTGAAATTTCATCTGCTTGTGTGTGAGTGATATTATTATAATATATATTATTATATCGGACATTTTTGTCTATACCCCTATCGACAGAATTATCTATACCCCTATGGACAATTTTGTCTATACCCCCAAGCATTGATTCTCTTGTATAAATTCTTCTTTCTAAAATTGTTTGTCTTTCATCTCTTATAAGTTCGACATTTATATATCCTAATTTTTCTAAATTACTTACCCATCGTGATATTGTTCTAACATCACAACCATATAATCTAGCAAAATATTTATTTCCTGCATAACAGTATCCATAAACATTTGTTAATGCAGATATTTCACTAAAAAAGATTTTTTCACTTGCTTTTAATCTTCTGTCATATCTAAGGTCAGCAGGTATTATAGCGTAAAAATTAGGTGTAAAATCATTGCTCACAATGTTAATCACTCTCCTTTTCAAAAAAATAAGTACAAAAAAATAAAGTGCCATTTATCAACACTTTATTAATCATTTTAAAAGGTTAGTTGCTTTATTTTATTTAATGCAGTAAGTGAACCCCCTCATCTGGTTTTCCATGCCCTGCATCTATTACTATTGTCTTTCCTGATACAGGTAATGATACTGTTGGTACATCTTCCCTTTTATCATTAAACATCGCTACTGCGAGTATTATAGCAAATACGCTTAGTATTGCTATTCTTATTTTTTTCTTTTTTAAAATTATCATAAAAAACTCCCTATACAATCTTTTTTTATAATTGTATGAGAGTTTTTTCTTTTTATTACACACTTTTAAATTCTTTAAGCCACTTATTTAGAGCTTTTCTTTTCTTAAATATCAGTACTTTATCTTCTGGGATACCATTCAAATTATCTACAATTATATGTCTCTTCTTTTTATTATATGTAATAACATATTTAAAAAATGTAAAATTAAATCGTTCTTTACATCCTGGAATCTCTGTCTTTTCCTTTCCATAATTCTTTAAAATTCGGTTAAAAATTCCTTTAACTTGAGCATATGTTGAATAATCTAACCAGATTATTAAGTCTGCTCTGTCGAAACGTTCTTTTAAAGTTTTACTATAATTTCCATCTATAATCCATTTATCTTCATTTGCTCTTTCATTTATTATTTTATCTCTTTTGTTTTTATCAATTTCTACCCAATTTGCTTCAAAATTAATAGCATCTAAGTGTATTGCTGGAAGATTTAATTTCTTAGCTAAAATATCACATAATGTACTTTTTCCAGTGCCAGAGCCACCAACTATAGAAATTCGATTATACATATTAATATCCCCCTTTTTACTATAATTGCAATAGGCAATAGTTTAATTAAACTATTGCCATTGCATTGAATCTTCCTATGCTTTATCTACTACATTTTCTCCTCCTGATACTTAATACTGATATTTCATATGTTGTTTTATTTTTTCCTGTCTCTGAATTTGGATAATCCTTTTTGAAATATTCTCGGCTTTGAATTCTTCCAAAAATAGTTACCTCATCACCCATTGTCAAAGTTTGTGCCCAACAAGCATCCTCATTCCACGCAACGCATGGAATATAATCTGTATTTCCATTCATTCTGTTTACAGCAATTTTTAGCTCTGTAATTCTTATTCCTGCTGGCGTTTCTCTGAACACTGGAGCTTTGCATAAGTAACCTTCTAGATAGATTAAATTATCGTTTGACTCCATACTTTCTTCTGGCTCATAAATCTCCATCTTTTTTACCAATAAGAAAAAAATCAAATGACTTTTGCCATCATTACAAAGTCTGCAAAATGCCCTCAGTGTTCCTTGCACTTCAACTTGTTTTCCCTGCCAGCTCTTTGTATCGTGTTTGATTACTGTACTGGATACAATTATTGGGAATATATCTTTTGCTGTACTTTTTCTTTTTGAGCTTATTTCCGACCGATAAAACTTATGTCCATCAACCTCATAACATGGTTCAAATTCCTTAGTTATCGTCCCATAAACTATTGCTTTATTATATTCATAAAGCTCCTTACTTTTAATGAGTTTGCGTCTCATTTTTGCATTTTTTTCATTAAGTGTCATATGCATTTTTCCTCCTGTGTCCTTATTAATAGATAACATAGAAAATTTCTTTCTTTGCAAAATACGAGTTACTCATTAATTGTACCACACTTTTACATTTTTGTAAAGTTATGTTTACTCCTCTGTTTGATTTTTACATACTTTCACTTTTATAATTCTTTTATCTTCATATTCTTCTATTTTAAATGTTAATTCTTTGGTTTCAATAATAGGATTTTCTTCATCAGTTGGTATTCTTCCTAATTCTTCTTGTAAATAACCTGATAATGTATCATAATCTCCTTCTGGTATATTTGAATTTAACAATTTATTAACATCATATATTGGCATTTTTCCAGATATTATATATGTTTTATCATCTATCTTTTCATATTCTTCTTCAAACTCATCATATTCATCAAATATATCTCCAACAATTTCTTCTAATATGTCTTCCATTGTTATTAATCCTGCTGTTCCACCATACTCATCTACTACAATTGCCATTTGTTTTTTATTTTTTTGCATTTCTTTAAAAAGTTCATTTATTAACTTGTTTTGTGACACAAAATAAGCTTCTTTCATTATGTTTTTTATTTTAAATGTTTTTTTACCAATATTTTTTATTATGTCTTTCACATATAAAATTCCTTTTATTTCATCAACAGTCTCATCATAAACCGGTATTCTACTGTGTTTGCAGTCATCTTTTATTATTTCTTCTAACAATTCATTTGCTCCTGTATTAATATCTACTGCAAACATATCAGTTCTATGTGTCATTATTTCAGAGGCCACAATGTCATTGAATTCAAAAACATTATTTATATATTCTTTTTCATCTTCTTGTATTGTTCCATCTTCTTTTCCTTGGTCAACCATCATTTTAATTTCTTCTTCTGTAACTATCTCCTCTTCGTTTTCACCAACTCCAAATATTTTAGAAATCGCATTTGTTGTAACTGAAAGTAACTTCACAAAAGGTGCTGTGATAATTGATATTGTTCTTATTATTTCAATTGTTGCAAATGCTATTTTTTCGTAGTGTTTCATTGCTAGTCTTTTTGGTACTAATTCACCAAAAACAATTGTAAAAAATGACAATATTATTGTAATTATTAGTATTGAAATATTTTGCCAGATATTAATTCCAATTGGTATCATATTATTTAATACCGGTGCTAATTTAGATGCAAACGCGTCTGAAGCAAATGCACTTGATAAAAAACCAGCCAATGTAATTCCTATCTGTATTGTTGATAGGAATTTACTTGGCGTCTCTAACATTTTTTCTATTTGTTTAGCTTTTTTATTTCCTTCTTTTGCTTGTTTTTCTATTTTGGTATCATTAAGTGCTATAAATGCTATCTCACTTGCTGCGAAGAAAGCATTCAGTCCTATTAATATAACTAAAATTGCTATTTGTGTAATCATTTATATCTTATTCCTCCTAATGAGTCTGTCTTCTGTCAATGGCATAGCTACTTCCCATAACAGATTTTGCAACATGCTTTACTTGTGCCCCAACATCACCAATCTCTAATATATTTTTAAATCTGCCTTTTTCTACAATTACAACCCCTATTGAAATTGATGTTAATGGGAATTGTTCCATTATTCCTTTTCTATTTGCTACTTCTATATAGCCTTTTTCTAAATCATCTTTTGTGAAAAATCTCGTTACATTTTTATCAAAATTTGCGATAACAGCTTGACAGATATTATCTACATTCTCTGTTGGTACAACTGCTATAAAATCATCCCCACCAATATGTCCAATAAACGAGTCTTCTGGAAAATATTCATGTACACATTTTAATATTGTTTGTGCTGTAAATTCGATTATTTGGTCACCCTTTAGAAATCCATATACATCATTATATGCCTTAAAATTATCCAAATCCAAATATAATACAGAAAATGACTCTCCTTTTGATAATCTTTTTTTCAATTCGGCATGTATTTGTACATTTCCAGGAAGCCCTGTTAAAGGGCTTATCTTTCTATTTATTGTTAATAATCTATTCAGATTTTTTATAGTGTAATATAAATAATCTGCGTCTACTGGTTTTTTTATATAGTATTCTACTGATTGTTTTAGTACTTCTATTCTATGTTTTCTGTCTGTATTAGATGATACTATTATTATAGGTGTTATTTGATTGTCTTCGTCAGTTCTTATTTTTTTGCATAATCCCACAACATCTCTATCTATCGCATCTTCATTTATTACTATTAAAAATGGTATATTTTTTAATGCTATATCTATTTGTTCTGTTTTTACTCCTATAAATTTAAAATCTTTTTCTTCTATAAATAATTCTTCAAATACCGGCAATGATGATTCGTCATCATCAATTATATATATTTCTTGTATCATGTCTCTTCTCCCTATTTATTATCGAATTTTACTCTTACCGTTTTTGTTAATCCATTTAGGTTTGTTGCTGTTACTATTAATGTGTTTGTTTCTCCTGTTGTCATTATTATATCTTTGTGATATGTTGTGCCATTAATTTCTTCCGTTTGCTTTGCACCACCATTGTGTGTTATTTCTATCTTTTCTAATTTTTCATCATCTGATGCTTCTATTACAAATGCAACTTTTCCATCAACAAATTGTGGTTTAACTGTTACTGTTGGTTCTGTATCTCCAACTACTTCTTGCTCTTTTTTAGCTTCCATTTTATTTTCATCAACGACTTTTATATTTAATATATGTTTTCCTTTTGGAGCATTTATTATTCCTTCATATGATGTGTTTCCAACTTCTATTTTTTGCTCTTCTCCTTCATCCCAATTATAAACGATGTTTTCAATCTTTGCCTCACTTGTTGCTGTTAGTTTTACTCCATTTGATACAGCTTCTAATTTTATAACTGGAATATTTCCAACTTGGTATTTCTTTTCGTATGTTACTGATTGTCCATTTTCTTCTGCTATTGTAACTGTTAATGTGTTTTCTCCACCTATTAAGTCTATTTTCTCTGATATATTTTTTCTATTGTTTCCATCTATAACAGTTTCTTCATCATTATTCCATTTATAAGCAATTCTTGCTATACCTCTTACATGATTTACATTAATTTCTACTGTATTGTCATCATCATTTCTAGTTATGTCTACTTGTGGTTTTGCACTTGCTAATACCACTTCATTTATTTTATCTTTTGCATAAACACTTCCACTTATCATACATATTCCTAATATTATTATGCCTAATGCAAAAAATACAACTATTACATTTACTGGTAAAACTCTTTTTACTTTTTTTGTTTGATTTACTTTTTTTCTTAAATTTTCTTCTCCTGTATCTAATATCTGGTTCACTTTATCACCTCATTATTTTTTCTCGTTCGATTATATCATAAGCATTTTTAGTTGTAAATATTTATTTTAAAATTTATAAAGACCCGCTTTACGCCGGTCTTTACTCTATATTACATATTTTTTTATTAATATAACTCCTGCACAAACTATTACTAATAATCCTGTTGCTAACATAAAATATGTTTTTACTGTACCTGTTGATACAGCTAATATAACTTTAGCTATATCTATATCATCTTCTCCTTCTTTTTTATTGTCTGGTGTTGAATCTCTATCTGGTACATCATATTCATTTTTGTCTTCTGCAATTTCTGCTGTATTAGTTTTTAATGCTAAGTTATCAGGTCCATTTATCCATGTTAGTATTACTTCTACTGTTGCACTTTCCCCTGGTTGCAATAGTGTATTTTCTAGTTGTTTAGTTGAAATCACTCCATTTCCTTCATCTTTCCATTGTGGATTATCTCCTGCTTCAAATTTTAGTCCTTCTGGAATATAATCTTTTATTTTTGTTGCATATCCTGGAATGTCTCCTTCATTTGTTATTGTTATTCCATATCCAAATTTAACTGTTACTTGGTTTAATTTCTTTTTATGTAATTCTACTTTAACAACTGGTTCTGGCTCTTCATGTCCATTATATCCTGTTTCACTTATTTTTTCTTTTCCGTCTTCTTCAACTATTACTTTTGAAACAAATTTCAATAATGATAAATCAAAGTATTCTACTTTTACATGTTCTTCATCTTGATCGTCTTCACCATCATTCCATTCTCCTGGTTTGGAATCTATATCTTCAATAGGTTTTCCATCTTTATCACTATCATCAGAAACTTGAGCATGGTTTGTTATTATTGTTGTATTTGAACCTGGATCTTTTACCTTGAATGCTACTTTTACATCTTGGTAATTTACATTTTTACCATCAAATGATTTTAAAAGCTTATCTTCTCCATTTGCTTTTGATAAATATGTAGTTTTTATTTTGGTTGCTTCTTCTGGATTTGTTGTTTCATTTCCATCTTTATCATACATTTTCCACATATAATTAACATTTGTTTCTTCGTCTGGTAAATATTCTAGATGTTCAGGAATATCATCTTCAATTTCACTTGCATATCCATCTATATTTCCTTCATTAAATACTCTTAATGTATATACTATTGTATCATCTGTATGTACTGTTAATGGATCTTTGCTATGTTCATATGTAATTTTTCCATTATCTATTTTTACTTGTGGTACTCTTGAAGTTACTTCTTTTCCTTCAACTTCTGTTATGAATTTTCTTAATGCCAAGTCGAAGTTTAATTTTGTATTTTCTACTTGATAGCTTATTTTTTCTTCATTGTAACTATCTTTGTTTATTATAACTTCAATTGTTCCTTCATGTTTTTGATATCCTACTGGTGCTTCGATTTCAGCTATCCAATACTTTGTACTTGCTTTGTCAGCGTCATATCTATAAGTTCCATCTGCTGTTTTATTGCCTTCACTATCCTTTGCGTCTCCACCATATTTTAATCCTATAAATCTAACTATACCTTTTTCATCAGATTCTGCTGTTAAAATAGGATTTTTGTTATTTTTAGCATCTGTTTCTGATGCATATATTCCAAACTTAGCTCCTGCTAATGAAACTTTTTTATCATTTAAAGTATAATATTTATATAACACTACTCCACCAGTATGTACTTCTGGTTTTTCTGATTCTTTAACTTGCTTGTTATCACTTGATGAATTTGTATATTCTAATTTAGCTTGGTTTTCTATTTTTTCTCCCATTGCTGCTAATAGATTTCCTTTTTCATCTTTCGCAAATGATGTTTTGAATGCTACTTGAATTTTCTTTCCAGCATTATTTTTTATATTTGTTGATGCTTGTATTGATTTTTCAGTGTCTATAAATGTTAATAACAATGTTCCTGATGTTGTTTTGTCTTTTACTCCATTTGCATTTTCAGCATAAGAAATCTTATAGTCTGTTCCTTCTTTTAATGTTGTGTTTCCTACTTTTACTACAACATTTTCTGTTCCTTCAAATTTTAATCTATAATCAATTCCATCAACTATGTCATAATATTTATAGTCATCAATATTTTGTGGTATATCTGATTCTATCACCCATGATTGTTTTTCATCTGCATTATATCCTGAATCTTGGTTTGTTACATCTTTTACACCTTTATGAATTTCTGGCTCTTCATAGTTCTTAACTTCTACATAGATGTTCCCATCATCATTTAAATGTACATTTGTATCTTTTTTATTTGTTATGTCATTTCCTTTTGAATCTACTACTGTATATTTAAATGATTTTTCATAACCAGAACCATCATCTTTCAATTTTTTAGATACTGTTACTGTTATTGTTCCATCAAATTGGCAATACTTATCTGGTGCTTTTGTTTCTTTTATAACATAAACATCATCTGTTAAATGATCTCCATCTACTGGTATATCTTTTGCTATTGTTAATTTTCCTGTTATTGTTTTTTCTTCCTTTTGTCCATTTGTTGTTACTTCAAATGTCGCTGTTGAGTTTAATTGTTGACCATCTTTATCTTCTTTAACTAAAACTAAATCATATTTTCCTGATGTTCTTACTTTTATTCTTTCAAAATCTTCATCATCTTCAAAATCTCTTGTTGGTGTTGTAAAGTTATCTGGTGTTGAATCTATATCATCAATTGGATTTCCATTTTCATCACTATCATCAGATATTTGAGCATAATTGATTAATACTCTACTTGAATCTGCACTTTCTGTCACTTTACATAGAACTTGTGCATCTAAATAGTCGGGATTTTCAGGATTTGTTGTACTTATGGCCTTGTCTTTTTTCAATGCATATAAAAGATTTGCTTTATAGTTTGCATCTCCGACTGTTGAGTTTAATTCTGCTCCTTGTCCTTTTGCAAACCATGTTGTTGAAACTACTTGTCTTCCTTCTGAATCTAATCCTTCAAGTTTCCAAATTCCGTTATATTCTTCATTTTCTGTAACAAATTCTAGTCCTTTTGGCAATGCATCTTTTATTTTACTTGCATAACCATTTAATTCTCCTTCATTATATACTCTAATTGTATATAATACATAATCCCCTGGTTCTACTATTAATGCTTCTTTAGTGTCTTTCTTATATGTAATTTTTCCAGTTGTTTTATCTATGTTTGTAACTACTGGTGCTCTTGAATATGTTCCATCCTTATTTTTGTTATCTGTTATATATTCTCCGTTTTCTATTTTTGAATCTTTACTTACTGCTGCTATATGTTTAAATAATGCTAAGTCAAATTTCTTTTCAACAGGATTGATTATTAATTTTTCAAAGTCATCATCATCTTGTTGTCCTTTATAATAATTATCTTTATCTGCTAAATCTGACTTGTTATTTGAATCACCTTTATATTCTGACATATTATCTTTATTTACATTTGGTGATGTATCTGGTTCTGAATCTCTATCAGCATTTTTTTGATTTGTTATTGTAACTTTATCATCTGCATTATATTCTTCATCTATCCAAGCTACATTTGTTAATGTTATTTTATTTTTTGTATCTGCTTCTTGTGCTACTTTACATTTTATTTCGATTATTTCGCTATCTAGATTTCCAGCAGTATATGCACTTAATGATTTTGCTGGATTTTCAGCTGTATTTTCAAGTGTTAATACGATTTGATTTGTTACTGTATTATATGCTAGTTTATATTTGTTTTTATCATTTCCTGACTTGTCTTTTGAAGTTACTGTTGTTGAATTATTTGGTGAATTTATTAATCCTGTTGGTAATTGATCTACAATTTTTGTAGCATATCCTGCTTTATTACCTTCATTATAAATTGCAATTTTATATGTAACTTCATCTTTGTCTTGAACTACTACTGGATCTTTTCTATGTCTATATGCTGCTGTTGTCCCTGTTTGTAATGTAGATAAATTGATATTTGGAACTCTAGTATTTGTTAAGTCTTTTCCGTTTAGTTGTGTAATATATTTACGTAATGCTAAGTCAAATTCATCTGGTTTTGCTTCATATTCTGTTGGTATTGTAGTTGTTGTTCTAGCAACTTCTACTATTGGTTGTTCTGCATCTAACTTAATTGCATCTGTTGTTTCTGTTCCTTTTAAGAATAATGTTTTCTTAGTTGATGTTTGTGTTATTTCTATTTTCACATTTACTTTTTCAATTTCTGTTCTTGGTACTGTTATATAAAATTCTCCTGCACCAACTAAATCTGCTATAGTTTGGTTTTGTAATTCTGTCCCTGAATTGTTAGTAAATTTATATCCTGATATATCACTACCAGCTTGATTTGTTACTTTTATTGTTATAGCACTTGCATCTGCTTTGTTTCCATCAATTTTTATTGGACCTATTACATAGTTTGAGCCAACTCTTGTAGTTGATAATTTATATTTTCCGTTTGTTTGAGCTAATCCTGTTGTATTTGCCTTAACTTCTGAAGATATAGTATAATTATTTGCTGATGTATATTTACTTGCATTTTTTGCAGCTGCATCTATTAAATAATTATAGATTACCATAGCTTGTTCATTTCTGTATTGTCCTTTGTTTGTTATTTCAGTTTTATTTATATCTGATAATTGATGATATGTTGTTCCATCTTCTGTTATTGTTAACCAATCTGTTTTTCCTTTTTGATTAAATATAGCATCATTAGTTGTATCTGCCATATAGTTTGTATAATACCAAATTGCTGCTCTTTGCACTGCTTTTATATCTGAATCTTTTATTAAGTTCGCTTCATTATATCCTGATGGAGTTACAAGGTCACTGTAATCATATCCATCTGCTGCTTCATAATAATATACTTTTTCATCTGAATCATATTTAAATCCTACTTGCTTTAAGAATTCAGCTTTATTTGTATAACCTTCTATATATGAATTATCTAATATCCATAAAAGTTCTCTGTAATGTCCATTTTCAGATAATAATGCTTTTACTACACTATCTGCACTATTATTGTTTCCTGTAATTTTTTCTAGTAACTTTTGTCTATCTGCTTGCAAATCATATGATAAATTGTATGCAACTATTGTATCTTTATTTGCATTCCATGAATCACCATAATTTGCTTTTATACAGTAAAAGTTTCTTTGTTGCTTACTTACAGCTGAAGCATTATTCGAATCATATGTTGTTATGTTCCATATATATGCATTAGTTGCTGGTTTCCCACTATCATTAGCAACCGTAGGATTTCCTATTCCATATCCTACCCCATTTGTATCCAGTTTTGTTAAATTAACATATACTGTCTCATCTGTTTTTGCATAACTTATTATACACCCTAGTAATGTTGCTATTATTGCTATTACTATTAGTACTAAACAAACCTTTTTATTTCTCATTTAATTCATCCTTTCTCTATTCGAGTTTCATACATTATTAATTATACTTCTTTTTAAGAATAAAATCAATATTTTTTCATATATTTTATTGATTTTGTTTTGGAGGATTTTACGTGAAAATTTACAAAATTTTTATATGTTTATTTTTTATTATTTTACTTAGTTTTTCGCCTGTTTTGGCAGATGATGAGAATTTTGAATACCTGTCTGATCTTTCTACTATTCAAAGTTCAAATTCTGAAAATATTACAGAACCAACTATAAACTCTAGGGCAGCCATTGTCTATGAACGTTCTTCTGGTAAAATTTTATATGGAAAAGAAGAAAATGAAAAAAGAAAAATGGCTTCAACCACGAAAATAATGACTGCTATTGTTGTGTTAGAAAATACCAATTTAGATGATATTGTAACAATTTCTTCTAAGGCTGCGGGTACAGGTGGTTCAAGACTTGGCCTTCATAAAGATGATAAAATTTCTATTCAAGATTTGCTTTATGGTTTGTTACTTTGTTCTGGTAATGACGCAGCTGTAGCTCTTGCGGAACATGCTGGTGGCAATTTACCAAATTTTGCAAATATGATGAATAGCAAAGCCACTTCACTTGGACTATCTTCAACCCATTTTGTTACTCCTCATGGTCTTGATGATGATAATCATTATACTACTGCATATGAATTAGCACTTATTACAAATTACGCTTTAAAAAATGACGTTTTTGCTAATTTGGTAAAAACTAAAACATATACTATTTCTATAAATAATCATCCTAAAACCCTTTCTAATACTAATGAACTATTAGGAAATCTAGATGGGGTTTATGGCGTTAAAACTGGATTTACAAATGGTGCCAATAGATGCTTAGTTACTGCTGTTAAAAGAGATAATATGGATATAATATGTATTGTTTTAGGTGCTGATACCAAAAAAGATAGAACAAAAGATAGTATTAACCTAATCAATTATTCTTTTAATAATTTTAAGATGGTTAATATAAAAGAAAAAATTACTAACGAATTTGTAAATTGGAAAATTTGTAACTCTTCTAGTTTTAGAGTTGAAAAAGGTGTGTCTAATTCAGTTGACATCATTATTCAAGATATTCCATATGATTTTTTTCCAATAAAATGTAATCATACTGATGATATTAGCATATATATATATTGTAACACAGAACTTACTGCACCACTGCCTTCTGGTTCTACATTAGGATACCTGACTGTTAGTGTTGATAATCAAACAGTACTAACATTAAACTTATATAACTCTAATAGTATTGCTTTGAAGTCCCCTACTAAATTTTTCAATAGCTTTTTAAAAAATTATTCTTACTATTTAGAAAGCATCTTTTATTAACTTTTTATAATTAATTGAAAATGTTACAAATTAATAGTTTTAATTTATTTTATCAATAAGGCTTAATTTATAATAACTCATTATCTAGTAACAATAAAAGCATAATTTTAATATCAAGCTATTGACAAATACTAAATATTTTGGTATTATAATTAAGCTTGTAGTTGCAGGTATAGTTTAGTGGTAAAACATAACCTTGCCAAGGTTAAGTTACGGGTCC
>ERZ837380.1202-NODE-1202-length-34367-cov-4.611390_pt1 | contig 34367 bp, 32 predicted proteins | sample MGYA00519685_ERZ837380 | MGnify/ENA primary metagenome ERZ837380 (study PRJEB31850, sample SAMEA3708817) | human gut metagenome | biome: human gut; feature: human-associated habitat; material: faeces | place: China | collected 2014 ...
CCCTTAAATTCTTGGAGAGCAAATTCACCTAACCCCATCCAAATTTATTGCGCCCAAATCATCAAACCATGCAGGAAGATCTTGTAGCGTATCTATATCAATGCGATTTAAATCTTGTACAACTTGAATAATTTCTTTAAACGGTTTGATTTCATAAAAGAATTTTCCTTCACCAACAACATGCATTTCATTATCATCATAATATTGAATATTAAGACTTTGTCCATTATCAAATATAGGTGCAACATCCACCCATTTGAGTGTATTTACATTTCGAATAATGCCAAAATTATTTAAATGACGATCTTCATTTAACATTAAATAGTCCAAGATAAACATATTCTCCATTTTAATACGAGCATCCTCAATACCTTCTGATTCTAATTTTTTAATATAAGACTCATAGTCATCTATCGAATCATCCATAATTTGACGACCCGTTACAAGCTCTGTATTGATATCAATGAAACATGGACATTTAGAAACAACAATATCTTTGTAGATTGCCAATGAGTATTCAACATAATCAAATCCAAGTCTTCTACAAATTTCACTAGCCAAAACTTCATTAAAAGGTTGTAGTGTTTCATTTTTATAGCCGCCCTTGAGTAAATAGCGAATGCCATCTTCAATGATCCAAGCCTTTCTTAACATACCATCCGTTGTATTATTTGGAGAATATAATGAAGATTCATTTTGAATACAATCACTATTCTTTGATAAAGAAGCATCCATGAATGGAGCATATTCAAAATCATTTTCAAAGAAATTGATCTTATCATAGGATATATCTAAATCCTTTGGTTTTAACCAATATGGATCGGATAAGGATAAACCAAAAGCTTTATCTAATAATTCACTTGGTGCATGTACATTCAAACGGTGCATCAATAAGTCCAACCGATCTCTAAAGGATGGGATCCCACGATTTTTAAACCATTCACTCAATTCAACACATGAAACATACAAATGATAAGGCATATAGTCCGTATTATACAACGCATATATATTCGTGAATACACCAACACCACTCATGTATTCAACCTCTAGTACAGGTGTATTTTTATTCATTAAGATACATCTCATATTCTTTTCCCCAATAAACAAAAGAAACGGGCAGGCATACAGGCCCACCCTCAGTATACGGGCTCTTCACCCTAGTACATATCTTTTACACAGCTATTATGCAATGTATGCCACTAAAAATCAACTGTTTTCCCTTATAAATACAGAATATAATAGAATCAACTATTCCAAGGCTGTTCCATCTTTTTACCATTTTCCAAGACCCGAGTGTGAAATAGAATCATATCAGAAAGTTGATCTGCAAGTTGTATTCCCTTTTTTGCTTCTTCTGTTTTAACACGTGCCATAAGCGATTGAATCACATTTGTGTCTATTGGTTTATCTGGCATTTTCATTAGACAATCCATTGATACATGAAGATATTCTGCAATCTTGTGAAGTTCGATCGCATTTATTGTTCTTATACCATCCATCATTTTGTTCATTGTCTGCTTACAGATACCAATTTCTTTAGCCAAATCAACTGGTTTTAAATTTCTCTTTTCAAGTTCTCTTTGAATATTATTTGCGATAATCCTATTTACATCCAACACAAAATCACCTCCTAACTCTTTACTATTTAATCCGATTTGTTTTGAATAATTTTATCAACAATCTTATATACTTCGGTTGATGGAATCTTTTTAATTGCATCTAATGTCCCATTTTCAAAATGATAGTCTTCTAATTTTTTTGCATTCTTAAATGCCGTTTCTAATTTACCTATGATTAATTCGAATACATCTTTGCTTTTTGAATAATCTTGTATATATGCACTCAACTCTTTGATTACTTCATCATTTGAACAATATGATTTCGTGCTATAGCGAAAATGAAGTAAATACCATATCTCAAAACATGGATTTGATAAATACAGATCCACATTCTTTTTCTTTGCTAATTTAATAGCTTCTTTTAATTCTTTTTCTCTTCCTGATTTAAAGTCAACATCAATAAAGCACGCTAATGCATCGCCATGTTTTAAATCTAACTCTTCTTTTTTTGCCCCTTTTAATAAATCATTTACAACACCTACTGGATCCGTATTGTTTCCTTTTGAAAATAGGATGCGATACTCATTTTGTAGTTGATTGAACGAAGAGAAATATTTTCTCTCTGTTTGATTACTACCTTCAGTACCCATAAGAATAATTTTCTTAGTTTTTCTAGAAGGATTACCACGTTTCTTTTGGCCTACTCTTTTTACCATTCAATATCCTCCAAATTTACAACTGGCATAGCTCCATACCTTCCCTGCAAATATCCTTTTTGAATATTTTCTGATTTTCGTGGCGAAAAATCATCTAACGAATACAAATCAGAAACACCCGTTTTATTATCTTTTTCAACAAAGTAAATTTGATCTCGTCTAAATAAATTTAAATCCAACAAACTAATTTCATGCGTATTAAAAATTAATTGAGCACTCTTCTTATTAATATTTGGATTTTGAAACATTTCGATCAATGATTTAGTCATTGCAGGATGCAATGCATTATCAATTTCATCAATAATTATTGTTTTTCCATTTTCCAATGCATTCTTTAAAACAGGTCCATACGTAAATAATCTCTTTGTTCCATTTGACTCGTCAAAATAATTTAAATCATATTCTTGTTTTTTGCCATTCTCAATCACTTGATGAGATGTCATAATTTTAGGTTGTTCATTTGTCTCATAATTAAAATTTGTAATATTTATATCTGCCTTTTGTAGAAGGTGTAAGATAAATTCATTTAAAGAATCATCATTCTTTTCAAACTCTTTAAACATCAACTCTTCTAAATTTTGAGAATCATATGTATCTACCATGTTTGAAAACCACATATATGCATCTTTAGTCAAATCACTATTCCAACTCGTTGCAGTCGCTAGAAATAATTTATTAGAAGTATTTTTATCAACAATTTTAGACAATTGTGGTTTGCTCTTGCTAGTAAAACGATATGTATTGATATTACTTCTCTCAAATATCATAGATGGTTTCGAACTTCTATACTCATACAAATATTCTTCCCACACATATTGTGTATCTAGAACAAAACCATATTCATATTTAATACCATTATATACATATATGAATTCAAACTTAGTCTTATTATTACGACTATTTTCATCCAGTAAAAACGGTGTAATCAATAATGGCTGATCTATTTGTAGATTATTTGAACTACGAATCATTCGAATAGCTGCTCTCATCGCTTTATGTAAATTTGATTTACCAGCTGCATTAGCACCATATATCGCTACACTTGGTAAGATTCTTTCGTTTTTATAAAACAATAAATTTTCTTTATGCGAATCATCTTTATTCGTACTTAAACTCAAAATCACTTCATCTCTAAAAGACAAAAAGTTAGTAACAGAAAATTGTATTAACATTTTAACACCTCCACACTTACATAATACGCATAATAAATAGAAACCTCAACATATTTACTCTATTTTTGCATTTTTTATTCATTTTTTAACATAATACAATACATTTTACACATTAAAAAAGATACCCGAAGGTATCTTAGTGTTAACCAGCCGTATCATCATAACTATCATCTTCATAATAGTTATCATCTGGATTGTTGTAGTTTGAATCATCATAGCTTGAATCATAATTATTACTATAATCATAATCATTGCTGTTATCATAACTATAATCATAATTGTTGCCATAGTCATAATCATAATCGTAATCATTACTACTATTATTTGATGAAGATCCACTATTATTAATGATTCCCATCGCTTCAAGTTCTGCTGTATTACCAATCGCATTATTTTCATCTGGTGTTTGTGAGAATCCAGAAGGATCTTCTACCGTTTCTGAACTCTTGCCATCAATGACAGCTTGAATCTTCTTTCTAGCCACTTCATTCATAATATCATTTTGAACGACAACACTCGCATAGCTTTGTGCTTGATAACAAAATTTTGTATCTGAATCTGCAACAATCGCATACGATTCAATCTTCCATTTAGGCATTCTATTTAGTTCATACTTCACAAACTTACTGATTTCATCACCCGATAGGTTTGTATCAAACGCAACAGCTAAGGCATCCATAAACTTACCATAATTTGTGATCATCTTAGGGGAAACAATACGTTTAAACATAGCTTTAAATACTTTTTGTTGGTTACGAACACGTTGGTTGTCACCATCTGCATAAGCGTGTCTTTCACGTGCAAATGCTAAGGCTATTTCACCATCCACATGATGCTTACCAACACTTAAACCAGGCTGCGAATTCGTATAGAAAATATCGACTTCTTCACCTTTTTTAATATCCAAATCAATTCCATCTAAGGCATCCACTAAACTTACAACACTCGAAAAGTTAATGCGAATATTATAATTAATTGTGATTCCCAAAGCTTTTTCAATTGTCTTTTCCGTACTCTTCACACCCATTAATCCAGAATGTGTTAATTTGTCATAACTACCTTCAGGACAAGCTTGTTCTTCATTGTCAGGACAAACAAGTTCCACATAATAATCACGAGGAATACTTGTCATTAAAATCGTTCCTGTTTTAGGATTGACTGTTAATAATAAGTTGGCATCACTACGCGTATTTGAATCTTGTAACGTACCATACGAATCATTACCACTTACTAATACTGTAAAAGTATCCTTAGTAATATTATTTACTGGATCACTTGGATTATCTTTCTTAGTCACTTTTGTATAATACACATTTTGATGCACGACACGAGAATCCGTTTGAAAATTAAAGTACGATCCACCCTCATGTAAGATATCACGATACTTTTCATTTAAACAAATCGCATCCACTTGTTTATAGTAAAATGCAGACATTAAATCTTCCAATGAAGAATAATCCTTCGTCGTATATTTGATCTTGTCTGAATCCAAATCCTTCAACATACGATTTGTTGCCTCTTTATCCATATCTAGGATCGTACCAATCTTAGCACCTGCAAGATCCTTCTCTTTTTCAATCGAAGAAGCCTTTAAAACGACAATCGAAGTTGAAGTCGCCTTACTATCCGCAAGACTAGTCACCTTTTCAAAAGTATTATCCGTTTTAAATATAAAATAATTGCCAAAAGCTAAACCCGCACACATGCATAGGGCAATCAGTCCCATCAAAAGTCTTGAAATAAACTTACGAGCTTTAAAATTCAACATTAATATCACAATCAAAGTCAATATAATTAAGACTAAAGACACTAATATCATGAGTTTCATTGGTAACAAATTCAAATCAATGATTTGAAAAATCAATAATGCCAAACCAACAATCATAAATATTGTCAAAAATTTACTGATTATCCTATTTGATTTTTTACCATTCTTTACATTTTTTTTAGGCATAAAAATAATCTCCTATAAACTTCTATATGGCTCACAATTACATATTATAGTATAAATCCAACCCTTTTGGCAAATCAGCCAAAAAAAAGGGATAGTCAATATGACCATCCCACAATCTACATATATCTTTCACAACGATACGCAAAACCTTTAAAGCCATTCTCTTTCGCCTTATACAAACTCTTTTCATAACCCAAACATTCAGCTTTGCGTTTATAATCCAAAGATTTTTCTAAGTACCCATTCAAACTATCAAAGAAGAATAGAAATAAACCACCTAAAGTACATACAATACTTGAAAGAATTAACCAAATAACAGGCACAATGATATAAACTACATTTAGTATAATCACACCAATAAAACAACTAAAACAAGCAATCATTAAACCCATATGAATCTTATGATATTTTCTAAATAAATCTTCATACTTTCTTATACAAGGATCCACTTGAGAAGTAATATAATCATCTGCAGACATATTATTTAACATCCTCACTTGATTTACCTGCAAGAACGGCATTAATCTTATCCTTAGCCATTTTAACCGTACTTTGATCTGGAACCATGACAGATGCCGCATCACCAAGTTCAGCACACATTAAAGTATCACCCGTACCATCAACCATATACTGCTCCATTTTCCAAGTTGGGTTGTTGTTTAATTGATACTTAATTAAATCCGTAATCTCCTCATTGGACATTGTTGTAGAAAAAGTATTTGCCATAGTATCCATAATGGCTGCATAGTTTGTGATCACACTTGGTTTAGTCGCCTCTTTTACAATACCCATAAGGACTTGTTGTTGATTCTTAGTACGCTGACGATCTCCTTCTGTATATGAATAACGTTCACGTGCAAATGCTAAAGCCTGCTGTGCATTCAAGTGATTAACTCCTTCATGAACACTAAATTCAGAAGTAGTTGTGGCATAACCAGGTTCTACATATACGTCAACTCCACCTAATACATCTACAAGTTCTGTTACTGTATCAAAGCCAACTTTGAATGTATAGTTGATCTCAATACCCAACAATTGTTCTACAGTACGCTTTGTCGTATTCGTACCATGAATACCTGTATGTGTAATCTTATCTAAAGCTCCTTGCATACATCCATCACCTGCATCACAAGCTGTAGTGACATAGAAATCACGTGGTACTGAAGTTAATAGAATGGTGTGTGTTTTAGGATTGACTGTAGCTATCATAATCACATCACTACGACCGTTTTCATCAAAACCACCACGTGTATCTGACCCAGAGATCAATACATTAAATGGTTTTGAAGTAATATCACTAACGGAAGTTGCAGAATCATTATTTTTTACTTTATAAGAAGTTTGATACACAACACGCGTATTTGAATCAAAGTTAGAATAAGCTTCCATATCCAAAATTTGACTACGACTTGATTCATTAATAATAATCGAATCTACTTCCCCATTATAGAAAGCTTCTAAAAGGGCTGTCATACTATCATATTCTTTTTGATTTAAAACAATACCTTCACCACTCAATTCTTTAAGCGCTTTTTTAGAACCCTGTTCATTCAAACGTAAACTACCCACACTTACACCATTCAATTGAGACTTATTCTTAATAGAACTTGATTCTTTGACAATCACACTCACTGTATTTTTTGCATGTTTGGCAACATTTGTAATATTACTCAAAGCGCTTTTTGTTTTAGAAATATAATACCCACCAAAACAAGATGCAGCACAAACAAGTAGAGTCAATACAACACAAATAATTTTAGAAACCACATTCTTACTAAAATAAATAAGCAATAAGATAAAAATGGCATCCAAGACAACCACTCCAATAGTAAGTGGAAATAAGAATTTAGATGGCAATACATTCAAACGAATCACTTGATACAATAAGTAAAATGAAGAAATCACCAATACAACACTTAATAAAATACTCAATACTTTCGATAATTTACTTTGTTCTTTCATAATTAAACAGCTCCCCTTCCATATAAAACTTGTTTTACTGTCTTACAAAGCAATGTAACATCCAGCCAAAATGACCAGTTACGATAATAATACTCATCCAAAATCAGACGTTTTTCAAAACTTACATCACTACGACCATGACTTTGCCACATACCCGTAATGCCAGGCTTACACGCAACCACATCCTCATAATATTCACCCATATCTATTTTTTCTTTTGGTAGATACGGCCTAGGACCAATCAAAGACATCTGGCCAAAGAACACATTGATAAATTGAGGAAATTCATCCAAACTCTTCTCGCGCAAGAAATGCCCTGCGCTTGTAATACGAGGATCATTGGCCAGCTTTTTATTCTTCTGATACTCTTCACGAATCTTAGGATCACTTGCCATTAAATCCTCTAAGATCTTATCTGCACCAAGCACCATTGTACGATACTTATACATCTTAAATTCCTTGCCATTTTTACCAATTCGATTCTGCGTAAAGAAGACAGGCCCCCTATCGCCTTCCATACGATTTTTAAAGAATACATATACCGTTAAAGGAATCAAGATTATTATGCCACATAGGCCTGCACAAATATCCATACAACGCTTTAAAATATAAGATCCCAATTGATTGACACCACGAGAATTTGAAATCATTAAAATACCATCAAAATCCTCAACTTTCGTATCAAACGTCACTAAGCCAGTTACCTGCGGTAAATATTTAATGTTCAATACCTTACCTTTAAATAACTCAAATAAACGATTTAAATTCTTTCTGTTAATTTCAGGAATCGCAATCAATACCGTATCAATATTATGCGTACGTATAAAATCATCTACCGCATCTAAATCAATCGTCTGCTTTTTAGAAACAACCTGCTCTTGATGAATTCCATACAACTTGCAACTCACATAACCCTGCACATCCAATAATGAATAACTATTTCCACGACATACAAAAGCCAATTGCGCAGCCGTATGACCCGTACCAACAATTAACGTATTATGTTTATATCGCTGACGGAATATCTTATGCGAATATCTTGAGTTACAACCCGCAAACACAAATAAGACAAGCGTTAATAATAAAAACCCATATATTTTACGAACCGTCCAAGAACTAAATGGGAAAATCAAAAAACTACCAAAGAAAAAACCCAAATGAGACAGAATCAATAAACGAATCTCATCATACATCAATAACACTTTTCCTTGATAACGCCCAATCAACAACTGCATTAAAAAATATAAAGCACAAAGCTTAAGCGTATACTCCCCATAAAAACGCAGGACATTGATCTCTTGCAGGAAATTAATTAAAATCCAATAAAATATAAATTCTATTGTTATCTTTAAAGTACCTATTTTTGACATAGTCTAAATCTCCAAATATATAACTTTTAATATTATATAAAAAAAAGAAGAAAAGCACAAATTTACGTACCTTCCTCCATTCTCTAATCATGACTTGATCCATTTTTTATGTTTATAATCATATTTATAACCAAAAACAATGAGGAAAGCATTTACCATTTGAAAATAAGTCATCCTATTATTAAGACGACGAATTTCTTCAAGTTGTAAAGCCTTAGTAAATGAATCCAAGGTATATTGCTTTTGAAACTTTATACCTTGTTCAAAAGAATCATAACAATGTAAATTATTTTGGATTATATCAAATACCTTAGTAAATAATTTTTTAATTCTTGGCAAATACAGAATTAATAAATCAAATGCCAGAGGATTTTGTTTACAAATTTCATTTGCAGCATCATAAAATTGTTTAAGAAAATCAAGGGCTCCACCAGCACCAATACCACCAAGTGTATCAACTAAAAATTCAAGATGATCAAATTCATAACCATATTCGTAAAGTTCAAAAATTTTTGCATCTATAGGATCAAAGTTGGTCTTTAATACTCCATCATCAAAATAATAGGACATCCCTATAACACGAGTGTACTTATCATTAAATTGTTCATTTTTAAAGCATAAGTGTACATGTAAAGGTACCTCAATTCCTAAAGGATCGAATACATCCCTTGCAGTTGTCGTATCAGTAATTGATGCAATACCATCATAAATCAGCGAATATTCAACTCCATTTTCATTTTTTGAATTTCGATAAACAACAACTTTCATTTCTTTTAACATAGATACTACAACGTGCCCTCCTTCGTCTCCCTATTATAAATACGCACAAACTCCTTATATTCACTCGAATCCTTAGACATAGGTGCCTTGATCACTGTATTTTCATAAAGTGCAAAATCCGTATGAATAATATTCTTACTCTTATCCCATACATTCAATCCTGCAATCTTTATTTCAGCATTTTTAAACTCATTTTGAATCGCATCCACCACTTGTTTCATGGAATGCCCTGTATCGACAGAATCATCTACAACTAAAATACGATCAAAAGATTGTCCCTTTAACTTTTCTAAGCTTTCATGAAAATGAATCTTTCTTTCCGTATTCTTATCATGCGTGTTTGATTTTAATTCCATACTAATCAAGAAATTACGCACAAAATTAGGCATTAAAGAAATAATAGGCCCAACAATCTCCTTTAGTTTATTTCCCTCACGCGTTGCACTAATTCCTACCATTGGTACTTCAAAGACTTCACTCATCTCTTTACCAATTAAATAGCCTGCTCTAGCTACATAGATTACTAAATCAGGGCAATACGTTTTTTTTAATTCTCTAGCCCATTCATTACATTCACTTTTTAATTTTTCTATTGATAACTCTGTATATTTCATTGAAGTTCCCCTTTACAATCATTTTCATTAATTTAGCTACCTTAGTCACCTTATGAGCCAACTTTATACATGGCTTGGTATGGAAAGTACAACTTTTAATCACATCCCTAAATTCAGAACTATTCAATGGTACACTCTTAACTTCCATATAGTTTCTACCAATTTCCATTAAAGTATGTGCATCTGAACCTACAACTTTTACTAAGCCATACTTATTGGCAATCCTGGTTTGTTGAATACCATAATTTTCATCCACATTTCTACCATTATAACATTCCATACAATCAATACGATGTGAATTACTAAAAATACAATCCTCACTAAGAACCGTTTTAGACCTCTTCTCATCATAAGGATGTGGTACATATACGACACCACCCTGACTTATAATACGATCTATTGTTTCATCACAAGACAAACCAGCTGGTATTTCTTCATTTAAATAAAGTCCTATAATTTCTCCTGATGAAGTCATGATTTCTTCTCCAACAATCACAAAAACCTTATTTTTTCTTTTTGAACAATATTCCTTAAACTTTAATGCTCCCAAGATATTATTATGTTCACAAATCGCAATCGCATCAATATGACACAAACGACACTTCATATACAACAAAGAATGCAGAAGTAGACTGTCTTTTGAATATCTTGTATGGCAATGTGTTTCTAAACGAATCATAAGTAAATTTTCTCCATATGTAATATAATACCATACACTAAAAAAAAATACCTTCCAAAATGGAAGGTACAATGATTATCCTAAAATTGTAGATATTACAGTAAATGTAGCTGCATCTACAACTGCTGTAGTAGTAACATCATTTAACACAAAGGTAACTGTATATTGATTTGTATTTGAATCTAAAGAACAAGTAATATTAGATACATCATCTTGTACTAATCCAGAATTTGCCAATGCTGAATTAATAGCCTGTGATTGACCTTCATCAAATGAAGTTGAAGACTTTTCTTCTTCTTTTTTACTAGTTTTTGATTTTTCTTCCTTAACTGGTTCTTCAACCTTTTCAGTTTCAGTAGTCTCTTCTTTAGCTCCACGCTTAAAACTGCGTTCTTTTATAATACCATCTTTACCAATCTTATATTCATAAGATCCACCATTGGTATTAAATGAAACAATATATGAACCTTTTTGTTCTTTGATGGATACATTTTCACATTCACTTTTAGTGGCATTCGCATCATCTCTAGCTACTTCTAAAATATCATCTTTTGTGATTTCTAAGCCAGATTTACTACAGCCTGTTAGAAGTAGACCAAAAGCTGTAAGGAATATTAAACTATTTCTTTTTACCATCATCGTCTCCTCCATAACCATAGCCATATCCATAGCCATAATGGTTTTCATCACTCATATCCACTTTATTTAATACAACACCAATTACGTGTCCACCATTACGTTTTAAATCATTGATAGCCGTCTTTACTCTTCGTTTATCGGAAGATTTCGCATCCACTACATATAATACGCCATCACTCACATTACTCAATGGAATTGTATCACTAGCAATTGCCATTGGTGGTGAGTCTATAATAATATATCCAAATTCTTTACGGGCTTGTTCTAAAAAACGTCCCATTCTTTTAGATCCCAATACTTCACTAGGATTTGGCACTCTATGACCTGCCGTAATTACAGTCAATGTTTGTCCACCATCATATTGCACTTGTTGAACACCTTCATACGAATTGATACTAAGTCCTTCTTGAAATTCAGAAATAATATTTGTAAGTCCTGAACGATTTGAAATATGCAACGTTTTATGAACCGACGCATTTCTTAAATCACAATCAATTAATAATACATTTTTATATTTCGCTGCCATAATACGAGCCAAGTTACAAGCTATTGTACTCTTTCCTTCATTTGGAACTGTACTTACACAAGTAATAACCTGCATAGCCTCATCCATTTGACTAAACTCAATATTTGTACGCAACCCACGATAAATCTCATCTACATCAAACTGATTTCTCTTTTTCTTTGCCATTTCTATCTCCTAAAGAAACTAAAACGCTTCTTTTTCTTTACAACCTCAATATTTAATATATCCATATCACTCAAGATTCGCTTAGGATTCTCAAAAAATAATATATCCGCATTCTCACTACCAATACGCTTACTTACTACAGAATACGCATCACTCAATTTAGAAATACGATGTCCACTACTTCTATGCGTATCTGTACCAATCACATCACAATATCCATCATCTAGTAATGATAAAGCATTCGATTGAATTGTCTTACCATGCATACCCAATATAGAAGTACGATTAATCTGTAATATACAACCCATATCAATCCAATTATCAATAATCGAATAATCAAGTCCTGAATGAAAATAACGTTCAATATGCGCAATCACAGGAACAAATCCCTTTACCTTCAATTCATACAAACAATCATCTCTATAATCAATTGAATGAATCTCACGAAGAACATTATATTCCACAAGCATATAACGAGATCCATTTAGTGTAGGATATAAATCTAAATCCAATCCTTCAATAAACTCACTATTCATCATGACTTCTCCACCACAATAAATTGGAATCGGACTCATTTCTTTTAATTCCATTTGACGAGAAACAATCTCATTATAAATAGAGACATCTAATTGTCCAGGAATAAAGTGTGGTGTACTACATATTCCTACAAATCCATCAGCCTTAGCAGATTCTAACGCACTTTGAGCATCCTCAATAGATGGCATGCCATCATCAATACCCCAAGCGATATGTGAGTGAATATCTATAAACTTAGCCATTATAATTCAGGAATCTCGCAGAAAACAGGAATACCCAAATATTTTTCTGCCTCTTCTTTCGTACGCAAACGATTATCAAATAAGAATTTTAATACCGCATAACCAACACCAATGACACCACCAACTAAAGTAGCCAACATTGTGTTCTTCTTAATATTAGGTCCACTAGGTACATAAGACAATTTAGCCTTATCTACAACCTCAATATTACGAACATTCAAATTCTTCTGCATAGTTTTAGTAAAAGTACTTACTGTACCATTAGCGATATTCTTAGATAACTTTGGATCTGTAGTTGTAGCAGTAACGGTAATAATTTCTGTATTCGATTCATTACTAACACTAACAAGCTTTTTAACACTATCAGCACTTTCTAACCCAACATCTTTAGCTACCTCAGACATAATGTTATTCTGCGTTAATAAATTAACAGCATTCGTAACCAACTTACTATTGGCCATCTGTGAATTATAATCCAAAGATCCACTCTCACTAATTTGTGGAGTTAAATAAATCGATGTGCTAGCTGTATATGTTGGAGCAATCAATAACTTAGTTCCAAAGAAACCACCGACTCCAAACAATATACATAATACGATAATCAATTTAATATATTTCAAAACCGCACGAAATAATTCTAATAAATCAATCTCTTCCATTTCATTTAGATCATTACTAGGCATACGATCTAATCTACTCTTTGCCATAAAAGCCCTCCCTTTTCATTCATAAAACATACTTTATAAATATAACATAATTGAAAATGAGTTTCATTAATTCACAAGAAAAAAAGCTAAAAAAATCGATTTTTTAGCTTTCATTTAACATAAGTTAATCTCTTCAATCCCAATACTCTGACGATTTTCTAAAATTTCTATTTTTATTTGGTATTCCAACTTCATCAAATGCAGCTATCAAAGATGTTTTCGCCTTATCATCATACCAATATACATGCCAAACTGTGTTTTCCATTATACTTTCAAAGATTTTCTTTAAGTAGGGTATATCTGCTTGTCCAGCTGACCATCCAATCACAGTTACTTCCTCTACATCTTTCAATTTATCGAAAAACGGAATATTTGCTTCGATAATCCTGTCTGTGTTCTTATAAATTGATTTCAAATAGTCCACTACTGCATGATTTATGCTGGCACTTCCCTCATCAAAATACTCGTCAGCTTTGATGGCTCTATTTTTATAATATTCAATATCTTTTGTATTACAATGCCCCATAATTGGCTCTACCCATGAAACTCTATCGACTCCACCATGTATATGAAGAACATTTTCAATATGATATACGTTTTCAAGTGTATCTGTGTAGTTAAAACTCATATAGAATGATTCTTCATCATCAATGATTCCATCCTTTATCGGCTTAACATGATTTGTCGATATCTTTTCAATCCACTCTTTTACATATAGCTGAAATTTTTGTACAAATCCATACTCCGATCTCCAATACTCATCCATTGTATCTTCAATTCCAATGTTTCCACCATCAAGGTCCATTTGTTCAAGAATACTTTCCGAAGCATCCAACATCTCTGCTATATTCGGCTTTCCTATTTCTGTTTCAAATTCTTCCCACAGTATACTTTTTATTTTTTTGTTCCACCGTTCTTCTGCATCCGCACCCATACGTGGGTCTGAAAAATCGGGAGGAAATATATTATACATTCTCTCAAAAGCATATAAAAACTGCTCATGTTCTTTTTTCAGAAATTCCCTAAAATCCCAATAAGATGTTTTAAGATTATGTGCAATATCGAACCCATTTCCAATAATTACTAATTTTTTCACTTAATTAGCTCCTTCGTTTTTTTATATTTCTTCTGCATTGAAAATCCTTCATACTTCTTATGCAATCTACGAATCTTAGCACGAGTCACTTTGAATGGACGACGTTCTCCTGCTATTTTCACTGGAATATTCAAAATCTGTCTTTTCTTTAACTGTTCAATAATTAAAGTATGAGAAAATCCTGTTGTATTTTACTCTTGCAAGACATACTCAAATGCCTCTTCCGAAACATAAATTGGATTATCATAAAACGCTGATGTGCAAAGGCTTGTCCGATTATGCAACATCTAGAACAGCAGTATATATATACTAATGATGCGTTCCTCGCCACGCTGTACCACAATTGGATGCTCATAAAAGTCAACTTAATTATTTTAACCATGCCTTAACACCTTATCTGTAGTGCCGAGATTATATATCATAAAGTCGTCAAAATGTGGATTTGTAGTACTTTTTGATATGTTTAACATTTCTAATGCTTCTGCGGGTCGAAACTTTCAAATAGCACACTTCATTTTAGGTTAACTGTGGGACAATTCTAAAAGCCCTATCCATAAAATCAAGAATAGCATCATACATCTTAATGATGTCGTTATATTCAAGATAAAGTTGATGGTTTTCTTCTCTGTAACTGATTTTAAATTTATCGTATTTATCAAAATCTTTATATATTCTTCCGCCGTTATGGACAACCATATTACGAGCATCACGAATAGCACTAATGTATTCCCATTGTTTATCAGACGTAAAGCCGTCAATACCAACTTCATCTTTTAAATATTTAGCAGCACGCTCTAATCCACTTCCTTTAATATCTTTTACTTCCTTGCTCAAATGATTGAGGTCATGGTATAAACGGCAAAGAGTATTTACTGATTCTTCTAATAAAGATACCATTGTTAAAAGCAATGAATATTGAGTCAACAAATCCACTTGACAAGAATGCAAAGTTCCACTTGTCATAGCCCATTGCTCCGTAACAAAATCATTTTTCAATCTTGCTTTTTCTGCCAGATTTCTGTAGCTTTCATCAATTGCATCAAGAGCTATTTTATTGTTCTCTATGACGCTCCTAAAGGGATAGAAATCGCAATGAGCTAAATACAACGCCATATCACTTGCTTTACCCAAATCATAGTGTTCCATATTTGGAAATTTAACATTACTACCTATGCTGTGTATATTTAGCATACCGTCATTGCCCCACTTTACATTTTTAAATTAAACCTGTGTTATTTCTCCAATTGCAACGAATATATTCTTCAAACTCTTCTTTACACTCTAAATTTTTACCGTCCACATGGTCTACAATAATGATTTGAGGCAATATTCCTGTGTCTTTACCGATGGAATTTATTTCATCAAAAATTGTCTTATACATTTTATTGACGGCAATCAAATCTGCCTGCGTGATTTCGTCTTTATCATTACCTTGTGGGAAATACACCTGACTTGGTTGGTCGAAAAACATAACCAACGGCATCGGTGAATTATCCTGAGTTGCAAAAAAACGCAGGAAACTTAAAAACAGAGCTATATGGCAGGAAACCCAATTTGCTCCACTTCCCATCTCGTATAGATGGATTTTCTCCCCGCTTCTCTGGAGCTGATAAATATCAAAACTACCGTCTGTCAAGCCAAATTTCAAGTCAATCGGTTTATACTCTTCTTCAAAATCGAGCATTAAAGAAAGTCGATTCATATTGTTTGATAAAAAGCTCTCAGCTATTGACATCTTCTTATCAACTTCAAATCCTTTGACTTTTTCTTCGAGTCTAGCGATTTTTTCTTTAAGTACTTCAATATCACCATTAACCGTTTCAAATATACCAGAATTACTCATTTCAGCATATAAAGCGATTCTCGCTTTTGCGTAATTTACTTTTTCTCTTTTTGAAGCAAGAGCTTTTGGTGAAATGAATTTTTCTTCAATTGTCTTTATCTGTCTCCAAACAACTCGTATATTGTTAACAATCTTTGAGTGGGCTTCCTTGAGTTTTCTAACATCTTCAGAAAAATCGGCAGTGTATTTTTCGGTGATTTTTAATTCGTTATCTAACCATTCTGTAGCCTCAATAAGCTTTGAATCATTCTCGGCAATTTCTTGACATTCGTGACCACAAAGAGGGCAAGTATATTCTTCAGTTTCAATTTCAGCTATACTTGTTTGTTGTTTCAACTCTTTTAACATTTGAGTAAAAGAACTGCCTGTATCAAAAGCATTATCTATATTTTTAAGTTTTAATAAGATTTCTCTTTCATCATTTCTCAAATTTTCTAATTTGGCATTTAATTCACTATAACGTTCAGTTATTTTATTTTCACCAAAAAATTGCGTGTCATCGAACTCTGGTAAATCAGAAGCTATTTTAAGCATTTTCTGTACTGAAATGTTTCCGTCAAAATCTTGTTCAAGCAATGCAAAATAATCTTTTAATAGCGGCGAAAGATTTTCTTTAATATATGCAGTGCTTTTTTCATTAGCTTTCTGTTTTTTGTATTCTTGTTTCAATTGAGCTTTTAATGTATTTAATTGAATTAAGTCGCTATAATATGCTTGACTAATCATACCTGCAAAAATAGGAAATTGGTCTATCACATCTTTTCTTTTATAATAATCTGAAAACCGATAGAATAACGCAAACTTACTTGCCATTAAATTTTGGTGTTGAAACAAGTAAGAAACCATATTTCTTAATGACGCTTTTTTCCCTTTTTGGTCAGCGTCAGTAGCCATATTTGTTACAAATAATCCTAATGCACATTCAATCTCATTTTTTACATCTTTATACGTCAAAGCCGATTTTCCCACAAAATAGCTTAGCTCCAAATTTTTAGGTTCAAAGTCTTTTGCTTCTTTAGAAAAATGCATTTTTCCACCATCGTCCCAATTATAACGAGCGATAATATAAGTGTTATCACCTATAGCCATTACTAGACTATAAAGATACGAAAAGTTGGTTATTTTACCTTTTGGTATTGTACAACGAGTACTACACAAGCAATAATCAATTATCTCAACTAATGCACTTTTACCTGTTTTGGATTCACCTGTAATTATGTTTACTCCTCGTTCAAGTGGAACTACTCTTTTTTCGCCATTTTTATTAAATATAATGATAGCTTTTATATAACTTTTCATTTTGTATCAACTCCTAAAAAAATAGATAAATGGTCTTCGGTTGTTTTTGAGAACACAACTCCAAGGTAAAATGCACATTTAATCCAATTTTTGATAGCTCCCTCAAAGTTTTTGTAATCAATTTTCTTGATAAGCACAATCTTGTGATCGTTAAAAACTATTTTTTCTTCGGAAGATAAAATAATAGTTGCTTCTTTACAATATGGTTTAAGAAAATTATATCTGTCTACATAACCAGATAACCTTGTTTTACCTGAAATCTTACTTCCCTCAATAATTTGAGGTGACTGAAATAAAGTATCTATTCGACTTCTTCTATTCGCATTTACTAATTTTTCTCGTGATTCAGCATACAGTAAAATTGGAATTGCCATAAACAGCAATTTTATCTCACAAGGTTTTTCGTAACCAGAAAGAAAACTCTGCATTAGTAATGAATAAAAATGAGGATTCATTGAAAGCCTTTTGATATTATTTATGCTCATTCTCTTCTTCACCTACTTTCCATTTGAAATCTGTTTCGTCCACTATATTGTGTATAACTCCCCGTTGAAAATATCCCTGATTACGAATAATTGAGCCAAAATCATTCGCATTCCATCTCATTACATCAGTGTAAAGTTTCCTTGAAATCTTAATTTGTTCTTCTTCACTTGCTCCTTCAGCATCCAAATCACTATTCGCTTTGCGATATAGCATCTTTGCAGATAAATCGTCTATATATGAGTCAAGACTTTTTAAATACATGAGGTTGTCCTTAAAATATTTAGCAATAGTTAATTCTGCTTTCCAATAATCTGACATTGCATATGGAATCATTTTGTCATACTTAATCTCACGAATAGACAAAACAAATTTTTTTTGTTCGAGTGTAGTAATTTTGTCTTCAGGAACGGCTGCTTTTGCGTACTCACTTGGAAGTGGTGCAGTTTCTTTTGTTCCATATGCTGCTGATTGTATCTGTAGAATTTCATCAAAAGCTGACTTGGTCACCTCCCATTTATGCGGCGGATCCTTAACTTTTATTAATATTTCACCAAGCAAAGCACCTATATATCTATCTCTATTTTCAGAAGGAATATGACCTACATATTTAGAAAATTCATTAGATATACCGTCTATTGAAGTTTTTGCAGCTTCGATCGTAAATTTATCTAATATTTCTAAAAGGCGACTTTCGTCATAAGAGTCACCGAAAATTCTATTATATTGATTCCTGAATGTTTCTTCAGTTTTCTTAGTGGTAGCTCCTATGTCTTTTAAGCGTTTTAATTTCTCAGTCTTTTTTATATTATTCCAACTATGAAACGGAGAATCACTTTTAATTGTAGCTGTAGTACTGAGTATATAATTGGAAAAGTCTTTTACACGCTCATAGTCTTCATACCAATTTGCAAGAGTCTTCCAAAAATCGATATCTCTGTCCAATATAGATTTTTTTCCAAAATGATGTTTTACTTCTTTCTGAAAGCGACCCCCCACATCATTTATAATGCTCACATCACCATTTGTCTCAATTTGCAGAGTATCGCCATTGTTCAATTCAAAGCAATCTCTTAGAGCGATTAGATACTGGTACATATCTCCAACCTTTTGCAATGTTGCATCATTAACTGCTCTTGTCACGGTCAATACCTCCTTTCAGATTTGGTGGTATCAAAAATCAACATTTTGATACAAATATAGCTACCTTGACTCATTTGTATTTATCTTTAAGTTGTTTCCCTTTTTGTATACAAAAAAGGATGAACTCAATATACTAAGTACGACCAAGAACTAGAATAGAGGAGTTCATCCCATGCAAAGTATACCGCAACTTATTGAACTTTTTAAACATTTTCAATCTTCTGCTTTTATTTTCTTCACTCAGATTGAGCCTTTATTCTTGGAAAACTCAATCTCTGACTCTTTAAACAATAAAATCAACAATACTGACTTCCTTAACTTGGTCCAGGATTGTCATAACTCTTTACAGCGTCTTGATGACTATATCTACGTTATCCTTTAATGGCTGAATTTTCCGTCTTCTGAAGTCCATGCAATACGTTACATAAGTACATTGAGTATTCCACTCACTCAGAGCCACCCGTTCCATCGCTTAAAGCCAGCCGATCCATTAATCAAAGCCATTTATACACCTTCAGTTTTAAGTTGTATTTGTAGATTTTAAATTCTACAAACTTACGAATTGGAGGAGTTTTTTATATCTACAAAGTAAGTGTGGACTTATATAACGGATTCAATGGAAATTCGTCATCATATCGACTGGACTTGTTTACCGTTTTAGATGGGCTTACCCATATGTAATATTCATAATGGTCAAAGAAATCGAATTAATCTCTTCTAAACAAATCACGAGTATATACTTTATCTTGTACATCATCTAAACAACTATCATAACGATTGGCGATGATTGCCTGACTCAAAGATTTGAATTCTTTCAAATCATTCACTACCTTACTACCAAAGAAAGTTTCTCCATCCTTTAAAGTAGGTTCATAAATAATAACTTTAGCACCCTTAGCCTTAATTCTCTTCATAACACCCTGAATAGAACTTTGTCTAAAGTTATCACTATTTGATTTCATTGTTAAACGATAAACACCTACCGTAACATCATGTTCTTTAGATTCATCCCAAGAATCATTTGCTTCATAAGCACCCGCAATCTCTAATACACGATCCGCAATAAAGTCTTTACGAGTACGGTTTGATTCAACAATGGCTTCAATCAAGTTTTCAGGTACATCAGCATAGTTAGCCAATAATTGTTTTGTATCTTTAGGTAAACAATAACCACCATATCCAAATGAAGGGTTATTGTAGTGAGATCCAATTCTAGGATCTAAACAAACACCATTAATAATATCTTGAGTATTTAAACCTTTCATTTCAGCATAAGTATCTAATTCATTAAAATAAGATACACGTAAAGCTAAATATGTATTTGCAAATAATTTAACAGCCTCAGCTTCAGTAAAGCCCATAAACAAAGTATCAATATTTTCTTTAATAGCTCCTTCTTGAAGTAAAGAAGCAAAAGTATGACTAGCCTTAACTAACTTTTCATCATTCTCATCCGTACTAACAATAATTCTTGAAGGATATAAGTTATCATATAAAGCCTTAGACTCTCTTAAGAATTCAGGACTAAAAATAATATTTTTAGTATTAAATTTCTTTCTAACACTCTCCGTATATCCAACTGGAATTGTTGACTTAATTACCATAATAGCTGAAGGATTATACTTTAATACAAGTTCAATAACACTTTCTACTGCACTTGTATCAAAGAAATTCTTCTTACTATCATAGTTAGTTGGTGCAGCAATAACTACAAAGTCAGCATCAGTATAAGCGTATTCAGCATCTAAAGTAGCTTCCAAGTTCAAATCCTTCTCAGCCAAATACTTTTCAATATAATCATCTTGAATAGGAGATTTTCTAGCATTAATTAAATCAACCTTTTCCTTAATAATGTCTACTGCCTTTACCTCATTATGTTGAGATAATAAACAAGCAATACTCAATCCTACATATCCTGTTCCTGCAACTGCTATTTTCATTCTTACTATTCCTCCTAATTAAAAATATATATAAAAAGAAATTATAACCATTCCTTTTTTCAACCCATTTAGTATTATATCACTTTATAGTAAAAGTAATATAAAAAGAGTCGAATTTGCACGACTCTTTCAAATATACGTTTAGTCTTCTTTCATATAAAATTCTTTATACCACTCTGCAAATTTTCTTAAGCCTTCTCTTAATGGAGTATGAGGCTTGAATCCAAAGTCTCTTTCTAAAGCACTCGTATCTGCATATGTTACTGGTACATCCCCTGGTTGCATAGCTACAAGTTCTTTATGTGCTTCAAAATCATAATCTTCAGGTAATACACCTGCTCTTACTAATTCTTCAGAAAGAATTTGTACAAAGTCTAATAAATTTTCTGGATTACTATTACCAATATTGTAAATAGCATATGGAGGAATAGGAAGGCCATCTTCACCATTCTTCTTTTCTGGAGCTTTATTCATAACTCGAATAACACCTTCTACAATATCATCTACATATGTAAAGTCACGTTTACAATTACCATAATTAAAAATCTTTATAGTATCCCCATTCACTAGTTTATTTGTAAATCCAAAATAAGCCATGTCTGGACGTCCAGCAGGACCATAAACAGTGAAGAATCTTAGTCCAGTACTAGGAATATTGTATAGTTTAGAATACGCATGAGCCATTAACTCATTACTCTTCTTAGTTGCTGCATATAAACTAACAGGATTATCCACCTTATCATCCGTACTATAAGGAACCTTTTTATTCGATCCATATACACTACTACTAGAAGCATATACTAAGTGTTCAACTGGATAATTTCTACAAGCCTCTAAAATATTGTAGAATCCTAACATATTACTTTCAATATATGCATCTGGATTCGTAATCGAATAACGAACACCAGCCTGAGCACCCAAGTTAACTACAATACTAGGACGATACTTTTCAAAGATGGAATCAATCAATTCCTTATCTGCTAAGTTTCCCTTAATAAACGTATAATTAGAAAACTCAGTTAATTCATTTAATCTAGCCTCTTTTATACGCACATCATAATAATCATTCATGTTATCTAAACCGATAACCTTACATTCAGAATTCTCTTTTAAAATCCTTTTACATAAATTGGATCCAATAAATCCTGATGCACCTGTAACAAAAATAGTTCTATTCATTTTATATCCTCCGTATCTAAATTTAGTGTTTTATTTAAATTTTGAACTTTTTATTAAGATGAAGTTCATTCACTATTTCATTGTTTGCAATTTTAATCTTTGTTTTATTTTTATGATAATCATTAATTTTCATTTTATACCATAATTCAGGGCTAACTGCATCCCCAGTTACATCAAATTTTATTTGAGTAACTAATAATATATAGAAACACATTGGCCTAAGTTTATTCGTTTCTGTGTAAAGTTGTTGTAAGTTTTCCTCCTGCATTTTCGAAATTATACATATACTATCTTTACTTCCATATGCATAAATCTTCTTCATTACAGCTGAAAAATCTTTCAATTGTTGTTCTTCATTATAAGAATCGTCATTTAATTTATCAAAATTATCTAATATCTCATAGGGCAAATCACGAACTTGATCTAACGTAATAGAATTTTGTGTTTTTATCAACTCATTTTTTAAACTTCTTTTGAAAGTATATATTGTTACCGCAAATCCGATAAGTGTAAACAATGCATTTAAAACACCCAACATTGAATCATTTATATTATTTAATATATTAATCATTCTTAGCTCCTCAATCTGGCTGTTGTACAAATTTTATAGTAGCTTTACTTCCACCAGTACGACTAATCAATTCATCTTCACCAATCACTTTTACTAGATTTGTGATCATTCTACTTAACGCTTCTTGGTTATGGTAATAAATTGTTGTATTCGCACCTTCGTGCAATATCAATTCTTTCAATATATCTTTATCTGTAACATCCAATGAATGACCGATAAAATAAAGATTTATATTAGGTATATACATCTCGCGTTCATTTTCAATAAGCCAGTCTTTATATAAACATCCGGTTCCTTTGTAAATTCTTTGAAAAAACTTCTTAAATTGAACAAACTCTACATTAGTATTTTTCTCGCTGTCATCAAGATATTCATCTATACCCAAAACTAAATTACAAGAATTTAAATCGTGATCCTCATTAGCCTTCCCGTGAATATAATCATATGTGATATCTGCGAAATGACTGCTATATAAACATTCAAATGAATTAGTATAATTAAAGCTAAGTATTTTATTGATATTTAATTTCTTTATAAATTCTTTTGATTTCACATTATGCATGCTATACCCATTAATATAATTAAAATAAATTTCCATACAACGTATAAAACGATTTAAATCTTTCAACAAATTTTGTTTTAATGACTCTAAATTTTCTATATTAATCTCATTTTTAATTGTAGGTGAAATTTTTTGGTTTTGTTTAAGCAAATACTGTAACTTATTCAAATGCTTTCGTATATGTTCATCTGAAAAATCATCTAATTCGCGTTGATTATAAAGTCTGATAGTTTTATCTAAAGTTTGGACTACAATTGAAATTTCCTTCTCAAAGTCAATCCAATTGTCTTTTCCTTCCAACAATCTATGCATTTTTAAATCACAAAAGTAATAAAACCACAAATTATTATTCATTAGTTCATTTATTTCAAAGTATTCTTTTTGTTTTTCAATTTTTTTAAAGTCAACGAAGTATTGTTCTTGAGTTTCACCCATTTTTTTATAATTAAAATATCCTTCTATAAATTTTAAAAAATCCATATACCTTGTTGGCAACCCATGGACCAAGTCAAATCCATTACCAATCACTAATATATTCGTTGTATTCATTTGAATTCCTTTCACTCTTTTCATTAATTCTTAGTTACTATATTAAATTAAGTTATATCAATAATCTATTTTTAACAATCTCAATCAAAAGGTAATATTGTTTGAATTCTTTTTTTATCATTTATACGAATAACCACTCATTCTTCAAATCCTTTAATCGAATGATCTTATAGATGTTTTTCAATCTAAGTAAAACGTACTGTAGCTTTTCAATGTTATCCATTCCTTGAGTTTCTCTTTGCATGACAAGAAAGACATTTTATCAGTTTATATATTCGATGCTACTCCCTTATATTTTTGCAGCCTTTCTTCAATCAATTTGTGAAAAGCTATTCACTGTGTTTAAATGATTGAATTTAGCATAAGACTCATGACTGATTAACACTTTTTTATACATTTCTAATTTTCTAGAAGTTCGTTGTAACTATTGAATCCATCTAGCATTACAAAAACTTTTGATTCAAGACATTCACCAAATTTTAATAGATCTATTGATTCCATTTAGGTTGATCTTGGTGATAATAAAAAGGAAGCTAACCGCGGTCTATAACAAAACGTTTTTCGCATTCTTTTCAACAAAGCATCTGTTTACGAGAGTTAGCAAAACCACTCTTAACCAAATGAGGATGATAACATCCACATTTAGGACAGTATTCAAAATGATAAGTATCCATTTTACTGTTTGTATCTAGCTTTAAATATTTCGTTTACACCTATACAAGAAATCTAAAATAGACGCCTTTAATGTTGAATATATTAACAAATTACCATTGTATCTGATAAGCATGCTATTTATCTATTTCTTACTTTCCTTTATCTTCTAAATCAATATCAATTTGTATGCCTAGTAATTTACTAGTTGGATTGTCATCATTAAGTTCCATAATAATATTATCTTGTATAATTTTTTTGTATGTTTCTTCTTTCATCATTGATTTAAAAGATAAAAGTGCATCTTCATTAATTGAACAAATATACTGTAAATCTTCGTTTTTACACCCTTCGTAAACTATTTCAAACAATGCCTCTCTCTGCCTTGGATCCATATTAGCAAACAATCTGCTATCATGAGCTATAAATCTTATTTTACTTACCTGACAATTTAATAAAAGCCAATCGAAACAGAACATTCGCACTTCATTAACTCCATCCGAAGAATCATCTTCAATCCTTGCCTCAATACTGTAACGTAATTTATTTTCCCCCGTGTTATTTTTTATAACGAGGCCACTTTTCTTCTTAGGATAAAAACATTTTGCATATTCTTGAAACCTTTCTTTAAGATTATCTAAATATTTAATATTTTCTTCTAAATATAAATCTGCTTCTTTATCTTTGTCCATCATGGACAACTTTATGTCTAATTGACTATCATGATATGTCTTTAATATATGTTGATATTCATTAATTCTAGCTATTTCATTTTTTAAATCATTAAGTTCTTTCGTCAATGAAACATATTCTTCTAATGCACCATGCGAATTCAAATATTCTAAAAGCACATCCATTCGCTTACCTATAGTTATAATTTGATTATCTATTTCCTTTAACAGTTTATTTTGTCTAAATAATTCTTTTCTAAGTCTAACATTTCTTGAATTCAACAATTCCTTATGAAAATTTGTAACTTCAATCAAGCTTTTCTTAACCATTTCTGGAATTTCAATTTGAGCCGCTTGATATACTTTTATCACTTTTTCTAAGTTTATATCTTCTGTTTCTTTTTCAGAATTTTCTATATTTCTTATATAATTATTTATAAGTACGCGTTTATTCTCTAGTTCTCTTTTTTGATAACTTTTTTCATCAGCTTCAGTTTTAATTTCATGATAATTCTCTGATACTTTAAAGTCTGATATTTCCTTTTCTAATATTTTGATTCGATATTCTAAATCTGTTTTATCTAATTCTGCATCATTTTTTCCTAAATAATATTGTCTAAATAAAGGATCATCTTTAATAGCCTTTTCTGTAGTGCTTGCTTTTGCTTGCTGTTCTCGCAATTCATTCTTTTCTACAATTAATTGCGTACTTATGCCTAATAAATAACAATTATTTAAAATTTTATTATAATCAGTTTCTTTTGGAACATACGCATCAAACGTTATGTAACTAGAACGATATCTACGTAAAAACCTAGAAAATAATGTGTTCCACGTCATGTTCTTCGGTGTTTGTGTTAGCCCAAAACAGAGTTTCAATAATTGTTCTTGTAGTTTAACTGGTTTTAAGCATTCACCATTAAATTCTATTGTATTTTGTTTACTCGTAGATCTTTTACAATAATAATTTTTGTTATCTATGATAAAATTTAATGTGAATTCCCAATCAGAAATTTTCTCTTCAAATGAAGATATTTTTCTTGCTCCTAAACAAAAATGAATCAAGTGTAATATCAATGATTTTCCTACTCCATTATAAGTGTTACCATCATTTTTATTAGTTGGGGTAACTTGCTTACCAACAATTATATTAATTCCATCATGAAAATATATAGGATGAAATGTTTCTTTATTTGCTGTTAAACTAATCAATTTCATAAATCAATTTCCCTTTCTCATCCAATTTTACCGCTCCAATAATATACAAATAATCTAAAGTCATAATAAATTGGTCAAATGAAAATCTTACTGAGTAACCACTTTTTGAATAACATTCTTTATAATATTTCCATAAATCATCTACCGACATAGGCTTTTTCATTTGTCCCAACAAAAAAGCACCAAACCCCCAAAGTGATTCTTCTATTCCTAAATGTTTTTTCGGTAAAATCATATTCCTCTCCATTTTCCATGTCTAAAGTCATTCAAACACATATACTTTATTGACAATTTTTTCTAATTTTTAAATATTACAAAAAATAAGATGATATACGACAATATTAAGTGTGTAGTTAATTGTGATTCAACTCAGTAAGCATAACCTACATTTTATAAGTTGCTCTATTTATTTCAAACACTAATAAATATTTAAATAGTGCCAAACACTTGTATTTATTAATCAACTCATGTCTATTCGCTTTAGCAACCAACAAAACTAGTATTTTATTTGAAAAGCTTATATCAAAATTTTTTGTCAACTTCTATTGATGCACTTATACTTATTCTATTTTTCTATAGAACTATTACATCATCAGTAAATAATAAATACATTATATGGCCAACTATAACAAACTAATAAGAACTACTTAGATAAAAAAATCTAGATTCATTAAAGAGAAGCATGTAATACCTACTTAATAAAATTAAAGTTTGTATATTACTTAAATTCATTAATAATCACCGGCTTAAAATTATTTTAAGTAATTTTAACAATTTATTTCGTTAGCGATTTTATCTCAACTCTTACTGTCCTTATTGAATCTACTCTTTTTTTAAATTATTTATAATACTAATGTGGCTCTTCGAAAATATCACAGGTTGAAAAATAGTAGGCCATTAAAACTTCAATACAAGATTTTATTGAAATAGTTCGCTTGGGACAAGATTCATCAAGAATATAAAAAAACCGTAAATTCGATGCCTTTTCTTCACTGTCTGATATTTTTTCACAAGATTTTAAATATAATGCATTAAACTTTTCTTGCAGTACTTCTTTTAATCCTGGATTCTCATTAAAATATCTTTCCAATATGCCTTCTTGATAACTTCCCCTTTGTAGAATTATTTTAATATCTTCGCTTAATCCATTAAACATAATTTTTTCATCGAAATCAGGAACTACAAGTTTTTCATTTTTACTTTCAGGTAATTCTATTGTCGTTAAATAAGTTACAACATCACCAAGAGCTCCATATTCAATAGAAGGTAGAGAAACGCTTGGTATAAATCCAATAATCTCCATCACATCTACCTCATTTAACTTTTCAAATTCTCTCTGTAAATCTTTAGCTAAAAAAACATCTATATCTACATCATTAAATTCATTATTTAACTCAATTGCTTTTTGGGTTATAAGTGGATCAATTCCTTTATATTTATCATTGATAACAAAATAGTATTTTTTAATTGGACAACAATCATTCCAACTTTCATATAATCCTCTGAAATCATTATCTAATTTTGTAACTGCATCATTAATTGTACCTTTTTTAGTAATATCATCTGGAGAAAATACTTGATAGTATACTCCAGTTGTTTTGTCGAATCCATCATTTTTTTTGTCACCAATTCTTCCATATGCTCTAACTGGTTGAAAATTTTCATATACTTTTGTCATAATTAATACAAAAAAATCTTCAAATGCTTGTCCTTGACTCTCATAAACTTTATTTTTAAATTGTAATCTCGCATACATTTTATCTGCATTATTCAAGTAAAATTACTCCTTCCAAAAACTAACATGTATTAAATATATATCAGCTCAATAATCGAATTAATATTTTATTATCGAATTACACATCTGACATCCTCTAGGTATGTTCCTATTTTCTAGCTTTAACATATTATTCCATAGAATATATTAACCAATTAACAATTTAAATTGGACCTAATCTTGTATAAAAAGTATAAACAATGGTAAATTTTTACATATTTCTCAAAACATTCGTGTACTATTTTGTTTGAATTAGTTACCACTCGATGCATCTTTACAAAACACGGATACTGATTTTCTTGCTTATTACATGGCCTATTAAAAAGTCTGTTTATATGTACCAATCCGTTGCTTTCCGTTATGTGATGTAGTTCCTCTATAAGCAACATCTGTTTCATAAAAATTTGAATGCAACAATTTTTTAGATTTCGAATTATACATAACGATACTAGCTTTAGTCTGTAATATAAAACATGTTTTGTAATTGACCTTCAATTCCTTAGAAGGTTACATATTAGACATACCATTGTTTTCAGTTAACTTAACGATAGCAGTGCTTATTTTTTAGAAAATATCAATGGGTACATCCATATTTCTCGAAATATAATGTCAAAAAAATTTCGACAAGCATCAAAATATCTATAATATCAAATAATGTAATTAGAAGTAAACATATAGTATATATGATTATTAATAGACAAACGTTTACTGTTTCTTTTATAATACATAACAAGAACTAGCCTTTGTACAAGGATATACTACCCGACATATCGACAATAATGATGTCTATTTGATATATTAGATAATTAAATGAGTACTTATATTTTGTTTATGGCTACATGTAAAACTCACAATGCTATTTACCAAGTATTATTTTTATTTTAGTATTCGATAAAATGTGATTTAAAACAAATAATAAAAAAATGGTAATAACTAGTATACATATCTTTCTAATATATATATTGAAAACCGGTAAAATGATATTTAGAGTGCAAATAACAATTTGATTCAAGCATAAAAAAGTAATTGAGTCGCGCCCCATTATTTTAATAAAATAAATTAATTTCCCAAATCTTCCTTTTTTATTAAAAGTATAAACAAGAAATTTTGAAGTATTCCAAACAATTATTATAGACAATAATGCATTAATCCAAAATAATGAAATATTCGCATATTGTCCTGTACGCATGTTAATATAACCATTAATATAAATCAAATAACACGTTATTACAGTTAATATTAATAATTCAAAAAATCTTAATTTAAATATCCTATTAATAATTGTATTATTTTTTTTCTTATAAAAAATATTTCCTAAATGAATGAATCCAACTGCAACAAACGCGCTCTCTAATCGACGATAATTGATAGGATAAATTCCCAAAAATAGCCAACATTACAACAATTAAATGAATCATTGATCTTGGCATAACTAGTTTGTTAATTATTAAATAAATTATAGACGCCCAAAAAAGCGATGTTAAAAACCATACCGCTCCTATATCCATTAAACCTTCTGTATTAATCCAAAACAGATGTTCGAATGCATTATAATAAAATTTTCCTTTCAATAACGAATAGATATAAATATTCAAACTACCAAAAATAATATACGGAATTATCAATGTTTTTATTTTTTTCTTCAAAAAATTTTTAGTATCTGAAAATCTAAAAAAGAACCCAGAAACAAAGAAAAACATAGGCATGTGAAATGCATGAACAAATTTATCAAAAGCATATCCAAAATAAACATGACAAGCTATCATAAGAAAAATTCCAATACCTCGATAAACATCAATAAACTCTGTCCGTACTTTCAATTTCTGCACCTTATTTCACTCCTTAATATTTTTAAAATCTTACTCTTAAAATTTTGGTTTTTTTAGATTTTTATATAAATACCACCCAGACAAAACTAAGTATAGAATCATACCTACAATTATTCGTAAAATAATTGTAAGAACATTAGAAACCATATTAATTCGTATAATAAATAGATACATAATAAAACCATTAATAAAAAAAGGTATACTATTTAAAATATAAGATTTAAAATCCATATCATTTTTTGTTTCAATACATTGAACAAAACATACACTTAATTCTGCTATAGTAGTACCAACAGCTGCTCCTACAGCACCATAAATAGGAATACATATAAAATTTACAATAAAATTAATCGCCGCACCTCCTAAGACTGAGATACAGTATTCTTTATCCCTCTTATTCGGTAATAAACACTGTGTTCTAACAACATTAGCCCAACAAACAAATATAACAGACGGTAAAAGTACAGTTAAAACATTTGAAGATTTTATAAAGTCTTCTCCATAAAACCAAGGCATTAATAGATTACTAATTCCTGCCAATCCAAATGTGATTCCAAAACCTATAAACATTATAATTATCATACTGATAGAATTGTATTTTTTCACTGATTTTTCATCTGATTTTTCTTTTAGATTCGAAACTCTAGGTAACATTACTGTACCAAACGCAGTAATTATACTTAACGGGAGATTAACAAATTTTTCAGCTGCTTCGTATATCCCAACTTCTGATGTACCAACCATAGTACCTAACATTATTTTATCCATATATTTATAAATACTTACTGCAATAACAGGAACAAACAATATTACAAGAGGTTTTAAATGTTTTTTAAAAGCCGATATACTTGGGATTTCAAAAACTATGAATTTTCTTAATAAAATCCAATATAATAGATTATTTAAAAAAACATTTATTGCAATAATAATTGTATATATATATACATCTTCGCTAGATTTTACAAAAATAAATAAAAGTATAGTAGTTAATATTTTGTTAACAGCACTAATTTTTGTTGTTATCTTAAATTTCTCAATTCCAAAATAAAACCAACTTATATCTATTACACCAGATATAACATACAAACCTTGCGCACAAAATACAACTTTATAATTTTCACATAAAGTAACAATATATGTGAAATAAATAATTGTCACAAGTACACCAATATAAAACTGGACAGAATATATGTTCCAAAATGTTTTATTTAAAAGTTCTTGATTATCTTTAACTCGAGCTATTTCTCTATTTCCATAGTTTAATACCCCTAACATCATTACCAAAACAAAATAATGCGCAATAGAATATGTGTAACTATACTCTCCAAATCCAGATGCCCCCAATACTCTTGATATATAAGGAGCAGTTATCAGAGGAACAATCATGGATAATATTTGATAGCTAATATTATAAATTAAATTACCAGTTAACGATGTTTTTTCTTTAATCATTATATCCTTAATTTTCTCCAATAATTTTTTTTCTTCCAATTTTTATACAAATTTTATGACCTATTTTTTGATTTATATATAACACTAGAATAGCTGGTACATAATTTGCAAACAGTCTTCCTGAAATCATTTGTACATTTGAAAATGTACAAGAAGCAAAAATGAAAAATAAATATAACTTTAAATAATCATTTAAATAATTCTGTTCGACCATGCGATTTCTATTTTCAAATATCATTAAAATCAATACACATAAACAAACTAATATATAAGTTCCTAATGGAGTAAAATAAGCAATAGAAGAAATAGTCATTGGTATTAACTGAGTATTGTTTAGTCCTCCAAGTGCATACTTATTATATATTGTATAAATCATTTCATTCTCATTAAAAAAATGTGAAACAATAGGCATTGCCCCAAAAAAATCTTTAAATAACGTAAAAAAATCAATTTCTGATCCATAAACCTCTATAGCTTGAAGGCCCATTGCTGTCGGCATAACATTAGATGTATATTCTTGCAATCTTTTTGCAAAATCAGAAAAAAATGCTAAAAATGGAGAACCATTAACAAATATCCATGGCATTTTATACACCGATACAATACCTATAATTATTGCTAGAATTATAAAAATTCCTATATTTAAGTACATTGCAGTTTTATTAAATAAATTCGATGTAATCAAAGCAAAAAGAAAGAAAGGAATTATTATATTCATTCTACTAGTGCTGACATTTAAAACACAGTGAATTATAATTAAAATATAACATATTAAAATATACTTAATGGATTTTCTTTTTTCATACTTTACAATATTAGAATTGATTAATAAACCAATGATAATTATTCTGAATGCTCCAAATATTGCACTCAAAATATGACTGCTTTCTATTGTTTCTGTTAATTGATTTTCAGAACTAAATAAAATTGATATTGACCCAAAAAAATGTTTAGGATATATAAATATTAGGATTACAGATAAAAATATAAATGAAAATAGAACCGGTCCTATTTTAATCGGTTTATATTCTTTTTGACATTGTTTATTTTGATTGCAGGATGCTCCATAAATAGATGACGAAAATAATTCCACAATTAAAAACATCAAAACTTCTTCTCCAACCATAATCAATGTTGCCATATGATATGATGATATGGAAACACTCACGGCATAATAAGAAGGTAATGTGTAACTATTCGTAGCACAAATAGCTAAAATAGTTAAACAATACTTTAAGAACATTAAACCATTTAAGATTAGCAATCCATTAAACTGTTGTGAATATTTATGAAACCTCTTGCATATAATAAAAAAAAGTAAATAAACAAATGGTATAACTTCAATATATTCATAACCAGCTCCTTTTTCAGACACAGTAGAAATAATTATAGTTAATATCGACACTAATATTACAATTAATTTATATATTTTATATCCATTTTTCATCAAATACCAATCCTCTTTCTGTTTTTCAATATCGAAAGTTTCATATAAATACCATTGAAAATGATTGTTAATAATATTCTTGCATTATTTACTGAAAAAATTTTATATTTACACATTTCATTAAATTGCTTAAATGCCGGTTTTCTCATTCCTATTGCAACATATTCTCTTGCTATTCTATATGCAAACAAGTAATTTGCATAATTTATTTTTTCAAGATTGTTTTCTAATGCAATTTTATTAAACATTTCTTTATACTGTATTTCAGCATTGACAGTTTTTACACTACGTTTAGAAATTCCATTTAATGAATTATGCCAGTAATATCTTAATAATATTTCAGGTGTACGATACACACTGTAATTATTTAAAATTAACTTTGTTATTAATGAAGCATCTTGTCGGCTCGAAATATTCTCAAATCCTCCAACTTCTATTAGCTTTTCTTTTTTGCATAACCAAAATGAAGTAGGAGCTAAACAATGTTTTATATTCTCTAATAATGGTTTATCTTCATAATCCATGTAATATGTATATGTACTTTTATCAACGTTTACCATTTCAGCATAACAATAGATTAAAGCTACATTTTCATCATTTATTGAAAGAAATCTATTAATTTGTTTTTCTATTTTTGTTGGCAAATATTCATCATCATCATCTAAAAAAGCAACATATTCACCTGTAGCAATTTTAATTCCTTCATTACGTGACATTCCTCCTCCTAAATTACGTTCATTACATACTAATTTAATTTCTGGATATGCATTCAATAATTTTAAATTTGAATTTCTTACTTCAGGAAAATCTGCATTGTCGTCAACAATAATCACTTCTATATTAGAATATGTTTGATTCAAAGCACTATTTATTGCTCGAATTAGTGTTTCACTACGTTTGTATGTAGGTATAATAATACTAACTAAAGGGATTGTTTCACTTTTCATTCACACTTATTCCTTTCAATATATTTAGTTTGTGGTCCGTTAATAATTCTATAAACATCTATATCTTTATTAAAATAAAATGTATCATTTT